>Ga0335085_10003684_pt1 | contig 26166 bp, 22 predicted proteins | sample Lox_Sample_45_FD_206712 | JGI IMG/M metagenome (GOLD analysis project Ga0335085, IMG submission 206712) | Soil microbial communities from Loxahatchee National Wildlife Refuge, Florida, United States - Lox_Sample_4.5 | ecosystem: Environmental > Terrestrial > Soil > Wetlands | place: USA...
CAGGGAACCCAAGAACACAATTCTTATCACGTGGCGCATTTGTGACTCTCCGAATAAAAGGAACGGCGGATATTATGCCGCGATTCCCGTTTTCTGACTAGGGCTTCTCTCAACGCAACGCGCCGGCAATCCGCTCGGCGTCGCCCATAACCCGAAGCGTATTCTCTCCAAGAATCTTGCCGATGTCAGCTTCCTCATATCCACGCCGCAAGAGACCCTCCGTGATGACTGCGTATTGGGACGCGTCTTCAAGTCCCGTCGGCATGAATGCTCCGTCGAAGTCGGAGCCCGCGCCGACGTGATTCGCTCCGACAAGACGGACCGCATGGTCAATGTGATCGATGATTCTTTCCCAGCGGACCCGCGGCAGTCTTCCGGCACGAATGGATTCATCGCTCCATCGCTGCCCTTCAATCAATTTGCGGGCTTCATTCTGCCCGAATCGTTGGTTTGCCGCTTGTTCGCGGAGGTTGCGCTCGGCCGCAAGGGCCTGGGCCGCATTTCTGTATTCCTGGCTGAGGAACGCGCCATGAAACGTGACTTGGATGACGCCGCCGCTGGCCGCGAGCGCCCTGATCATGGCGTCATCGAGATTCCGGGGAGCCGCGCATAGCGCACGGCAACAGGAGTGCGATGCGACGAGCGGCGCCCGGGTGGTTTCGAGCACAGCATAGAAAGTGGCGTCGGAAACGTGGGAAATGTCGACGAGCATTCCAAGCCGGTTCATTTCTCGCACAACTTCCCTGCCGAAATCGGTCAGACCGTTGTGGCGCGGCGCCTCATTCGAGGAGTCGGCCCATTCCGTTGCGGCGTTGTGCGTGAGCGTCATGCTGCGCACGCCTCGCGCCTGGAATTGGCGCAACACGTTGAGGTCATTGTTGATGGCGTGGCCGCCTTCGATGCTCAACAGCACGGCAATTTTACCTTGCGCGCGCGCCTGCCGGACCTGCGCGGAGGATGTTGCCAGCGCAAGATCGCCTGCGTGACGTTCGATCTGTCTCGATACCGAGTCGAGCAGACCCCAAGCGCGCTGAGTCGCCGCAGGGCCGGTGATTTCGACCGGCACCCACAGAGCGAAAAAGATGGCCCCGACTCCGCCTTCGCGCAGGCGCGGGATATCGACGCATCCTTCAGCGTCGCGATGCCCTAGATCAAATTGATCGAAGAAAAGGCGCTGCGGCGTGTCCGCATGCGTGTCAAACACGAGGCTGGAAAAGTGAATCTCTCGCGCCCGTGCGGATAGATCGTCAGCGCTTGTGGACATAGAATGGCACTACCGCGGGCGTTACTTGCCTTGGCGACGAAGGGTGGCATGGATGAGGTCGCGGTTCATCTGTCCGATAAACTCGATCGGAATCTTCTTTGGGCAAACCGCCTCACACTCACCGTGATTCGTGCAACTGCCAAAAACTTCCTTCGACATGGCGGCGACCATGTCCAGGGTTCGCTGATCGCGCTGCGGCTGCCCTTGCGGAAGCGAATTGAGATGCGTGACCTTAGCCGCGGTAAACAGCATCGCCGCCGCGTTCGGACACGCCGCCACGCACGCGCCGCATCCGATACAAGCCGCCGCGTCAAACGCGCGATCGGCGGAATCCTTGGGAACAAGGATCGCATTCGCGTCCGGTGCTCCACCCGTGGGCGCGCTGATGAAGCCGCCTGCTTGAATGATCCGGTCGAACGCGGAACGGTCGACGGCCAGATCGCGCAGCACGGGAAACGCCTTGGCACGCCACGGCTCCAGCGTCAGCGAATCGCCGTCCTTGAAGAAGCGCATCGAGAGCTGGCACACGGTCGTGCCGCGCCGCCCGCCGTGCGCGACACCGTCAATCAGGAAGCCGCAAGACCCGCAGATTCCTTCGCGGCAATCGTGTTCGAAGACGACGGGCGCCTCGCCCTTCACTTGGAGATTCTCGTTCAGGAGGTCCAGCATTTCGAGGAAGGACATGTCCGGCGTCACACCCTGCACTTGGTACGTGACAAATTTCCCCGCGCCTTTCGCTTCCGGCTGCCGCCAAATTTTCAGTGTGAGGTTCATGGGCTACTTGTAGCTCCTCTGGGCAAGGTGAACGTACTCGAAGTCGAGAGGCTCCTTGTGCAGTTCCCAGGGTTGGCCCTCTCCCTTCCATTCCCATGCCGACACGTATGAGAATCTTTGGTCGTCGCGCCTTGCCTCGCCGTCCGGCGTTTGGCTCTCCAGCCGGAAGTGGCAGCCGCACGATTCTTCTCGCTCCAGCGCGTCAACGCACATGAGCTCGCCGAGTTCCAGGAAATCCGCCACGCGTCCCGCCTTCTCGAGCGACTGGTTCAGCTCTTCCCCGGTTCCCACGATCTTGAGGTTGTTCCAGAATTCCTCGCGTAGGGCTGGTATGCGGGCGAGATTGTTTTTCAAGCCCTCTGCGGAACGCGCCATCCCGCAGTTGTCCCAAGTCATCTTGCCCAATTCGCGGTGGATGGAGTCGACCGTCCTCTTGCCTTGAATGTTCAGGAGTTTCGCAATTCGCTGGTTCACTTCGTCTTTTACGGATGCGAACGCGGGGTGAGACGTGTCAACTTTTTCGAGCGAACTCGAAGCAATGTAGTTCGGAATCGTGTACGGAAGAATGAAATAGCCGTCCGCGAGGCCCTGCATGAGTGCGCTCGCACCGAGGCGGTTCGCTCCGTGATCGGAAAAGTTGGCCTCCCCGCCGACAAAAAGTCCGGGAATCGTCGACATCAGTTGATAATCGACCCACAGGCCGCCCATTGTGTAATGGACCGCAGGATAAATCCGCATCGGAACCTTATAGGCATTTTCTCCCGTGATCTCCTCGTACATGTCGAAGAGGTTGCCGTACTTCTCGCGAACCGTCGCTTCTCCCAGGCGGCGAATCGCATCCGCGAAGTCCAAGTAAACGCCCTGGCCTCCGGGCCCGACGCCGCGGCCGTCGTCGCACACTTCCTTGGCCGCGCGCGAGGCGACGTCGCGGGGAACGAGGTTTCCGAAACTCGGATAGCGCCGCTCGAGGTAGTAATCGCGCTCGTCTTCGGGAATTTGCAGCGGCGAGCGCGTGTCGCCCTTTTTTTTGGGCACCCACACGCGGCCATCGTTGCGCAACGATTCCGACATGAGCGTCAGCTTGGACTGATTTTCGTTGCTCACCGGAATGCAGGTCGGGTGGATTTGCGTGAAACACGGGTTCGCGAAAAGCGCGCCGCGGCGGTGCGCCCGCCAGATGGCCGTTGTATTCGAGCCCTTGGCGTTCGTGGAAAGGTAAAAAACGTTCCCGTAGCCTCCGGTGGCGAGCACTACGACATCGGCGGCGTGACACTCAATCGCGCCGGTGACGAGGTCGCGCGTCACGATTCCGCGCGCCCGGCCATTCACCACCACAAGGTCCAGCATTTCACTGCGCGTGTGCATCTTGACGGCGCCGGAAGCGATTTGCTCTTCCAGCGCCTGATAGGCGCCCAAAAGCAATTGCTGCCCCGTCTGCCCTCGCGCGTAGAACGTGCGCGACACCTGAACGCCGCCAAACGAGCGCGTATCGAGCAGCCCTCCGTATTCCCTCGCGAAGGGGACTCCTTGCGCGACGCACTGATCGATGATGTTGACGCTGATTTGCGCCAGGCGGTAGACGTTGGCCTCGCGCGCGCGAAAGTCGCCGCCTTTCACTGTGTCGTAAAAGAGCCGCTGAATGCTGTCGCCGTCATTCCGGTAATTCTTCGCGGCGTTGATGCCACCCTGTGCGGCGATGGAATGAGCGCGGCGCGGGCTGTCATGAAAGGAAAAACAATGGACATGGTAGCCTTGCTGGCCGAGCGACGCCGCGGCAGCCGCACCCGCGAGGCCCGAGCCGACGATGATCACCGTGTGCTTGCGGCGATTGGCGGGATTGACCAGCTTCATCTCGAAGCGGCATGTCTCCCACTTTTTTTCGACTGCACCGGACGGAATCTTCGATTCGAGCATTTCTCTCCCCTCAGCGCAGCCAGCCCGCAAGCACAGAAACCGGCACGGAGACAAACCCAACAAAGATCATGAGGGCCACAACCCTGGAAACGACTCTCAGGCTTTTTGTGTTGCCGACGGAAACCCAGCCCAGGGTCTGGAGCATGCTCCAAATCCCGTGGTCCAGATGAAGACACAAGGCGCCCATGGCGAGGATGTAAAACACGGAAATCGGCCAGACGGAAAAACCGGCGACAACGTTTTGATAGACCATCAAATGTTCGAACCGGCCCGGCTGAAATCCGACCATCCCGCCGGTGAAGTGAAACAGGTGAAACACAATAAAAACGGCAAGCAACAAGCCGCCCCACCGCATCGTCACTGCACCCCAGGTCGTCTCCACATTTTTCTTTTCTCCATAGCCGACCGGCCGTGCCTGCCAGTTCATGCGCGTCAGTTGCACGGCGGCCGTGATGTGCAGGACCGCGCAGACGAACAGGACGGTCCGAACGATCCACAGAAGCTGTCCGTAGCCGAATTCCGGCCAGCCCACTTCGCGGAGGAACCGCGAATACGCGTTGATCTCCTCGGGGCCCGAGAAAATCTTCAAATTGCCCAGCATGTGGCCGATCACGAAAAGAATGAGCACGGCTCCGGTGACCGCCATGACCACTTTTTTGCCGATTACGCTGCTCCAAAGTGCCAGCAGGCGGTTCGGCGCAGCTTTGCTTGCCGTCATCGTTTCCGTCATTCGAATGCTCCTGACTTCACTTCCTTGCCTTCACGCCGAAATTCTGCCGGCGTCCCACGCCGGTGCCGGCACACTCCGCTCCGCCCCACGCGGCGCCCCAACCACACTAAATCCAGTTCTTGCGCTTCTGATATTGAACTCTTCGCGGGGAAAATCGATGAAACTCTCGCAAATCCACTTCCGTCGCAGGCATCCCGGCTCCGATGGATTAGAAATTTCAGTATAGGTAATTCCAGGAGGTTTTTCAATGGTGACATGCCCTAATTATTTAGGGATTCTGGCACCGTTGACTTGGATATAATGTTGCGATGGAGAGTTTCGGAGCGTGTTCATGATCGACCAACAGACCGCCGATATTGGGTCACTCGTTACTGAATTGGAAGGAGCCGGTGCCGCACCCAATTCGGAGGCGCTCGTCAAGGTAGCCAAAATGCTAGCGCAACTGTTCGGAGTGAAACCGGACGAAGTGGCGATCTTGAAAACCGTCCCGAAATACAAAAGCTTGAAATTTGTGATTCCCGAAAAGCTCTCCCCGGTGGGCACGATTCCGCTCACAAGCACGAGCGCGCTCGCCGCGCGTACCGCTCGCGAACGCCGGCCGGAATTTGTCAATAATTTCAGCACTTCGCGCCATGTGAGTGTCTTTGAAGCCGTTCCCCTCGGGCGGGACCCAAGCGAGTCGATCCACAAGATCATGAGCGCCCCGATTCTCGAGGGAACACGGGTGCAGGGCGTGGTGCAAATCTCCAGAAAAGGTTCGTCTTTGGCAGACTCGGGTCCCGACTTCACGCAGAAGGATTTGCGTATGCTGGTGTCGCTCTCGCCGGTCCTCGACCGGTTCCTGAAACTTTGCCAGATTGATTGAGAAATGTCTCGTTCCCGCAACCTGCATCGAGCCGGGCTTTGCTGCGCTGTTTTGGTGCCCCTTTGTTTGGCCGGCACCTCCGTTCGTTCTCTTCTCCGGGCGCAAACCGGACAATCTCCTCCGACCTTCCGTCTGACGGTTCTGGGCACCACGGACTTGCACGGGCGCCTTGAACCGACCGACTATCTCACGAATCAGCCTGCGCAGGTGGGACTGGCCAAAATCGCGACCCTCGTTCGACTCGTTCGCACTGAGCAGCCAAACGCTTTGCTCGTCGATTCGGGTGACGCGCTTCAGGGAACGCCGCTGACGTATTACTTTGCCCGAAAGGATCCCGGCAAACCGAATCCGATGATTCTCGCAATGGATGCCATCGGATACGACGCCATGGTCCTCGGCAACCACGAATTCGATTTCGGACTAGAAGCCTTGTGGAAGGCGAAACAGGAAGCCTACTTCCCGATTCTCGCCGCGAACATCGAGCAGAACTATCCCGTCGGCTCCCAGTATTTCAAGCCGTACATTGTTCGCGTCGTTGCAGGCGTCCGCGTGGCGATCGTTGGATTCGTCACTCCGGCGATCCCCAATTGGGAAATCCCGGCAAACTACGACGGCTACCAGTTTGAACCGATCGTCGATGCCGCGCGGCGGGTCATCCCACAAGTTCGTAGCCTTGCCGACGTGGTGATTGTTCTCGCCCACTCCGGACTCGGTCCCGATCCGGCGACCGGTGCGGGCAGCGAGGCATACGATTTGCCGGACGAAAACGCGGTTCTAGCGTTGGCGGAACAAGTCCCAGGCATTGACGTGATCCTTTTCGGCCACACCCATCGGGAGATTCCCGAGCGAATGGTTAACGGTGTTCTGTTGGCCCAGCCAAAGAATTGGGGAGCATCCCTTTCGCGCGTTGATCTCGACCTGACCCAGACCGAAAACGGCCACTGGCGAGTGATCTCGAAGCATGCAACGATCCTGCCGGTCACCGAACGAGTGCCCGCCGATCCGCAAATCGCGAAGCTTGCGGAGCCTTATGACAAGGCGACGCAGGCGTATCTGGATACGCCTATCGCAACGAGTTCGCGAGAGCTGCGCGCGACAAACTCCCGATTTGAAGACGAGCCTCTCGTGGACTTGATTCACTCCGTACAGCTGGAATATGGACACGCCGACGTCTCAATGGCCACGATGTCCTTTACGGGAGCGACGATCCCCGCCGGACGGGTGACCATTCGCCAGATTGCGCCGCTCTACATCTTTGAAAATTATTTGTACACCGTGGAAATGACAGGCGCTCAAATACGCGAAGCGCTGGAGCACGCGGCGAGCTTCTTCCAGTCCTGGCCGCTGGCCGCGGGAGAAAGTGTGCGCTTGCCGAGTTTCAGCGTCGACTCCGCCGAGGGCGTTGACTACACGATGGACCTGCGCCTTCCCGTTGGCCACCGAATCGTGAATCTGAGGTTCAAGGGCAAACCTCTCGACGACAGCCGGAAACTTCGCGTCGCGGTAAGCAACTACCGCTACGCCGGCGGCGACAACTACACGGTTTATAGCAATTTGCCTGTCGTCTATCGTTCCCCCGAAGAAATTCGCGACCTCATTATCGAACACGTTTCGCGCACCCGCTCGATTCCCACGAAAGCGAACCACAACTGGCACATCGAACCTCCGGAGGCTTTGGCCGCACTGCGCCGCGCCGCCGCGGATGCGAACCGCAGCGCGTCGTCTGCGCCCAAATTTGCTCCCACGATTTCCATCGCGCCGCCTCGTACGACGGAAACCCGCGGCGTTGTCGAGATGAGCAAAAAATAGATTCCTGTTTCACTTCTCGGGCGGGAAAGTCATTGACACTGTAGGGTGTTCTTGCTACTTTTTCGCACGCCTAATCCGTTCGCTGAAATTTTGGGCACAGATTGAGGAGGCACCGCACTCCGGCATCCCTAAATGGCGTTCGTCGCGAAAAAGATATTCCTGACAAAAGGGGTAGGAAAACATCGAGAGCGGCTCTCGAGTTTTGAGTTAGCGTTGCGCAGTGCGGGCATCGCCGCGTGCAATATCGTGCGCGTCTCGTCGATTTTTCCTCCGAATTGCAAACTGATTTCGCGCAGCGAAGGGCTAAAGCATTTGAAGCCGGGGCAGGTCGCGTTCACCGTCATCAGCGAAAATTCCACGCGTGAAGCACACCGCTTGATCGCCGCGGGCATCGGCCTCGCTCTTCCCGCCGATAAATCGATGTACGGTTATCTCTCCGAGCACCACTCTTTTGGCGAGACCGAAGAAGTGGCCGGCGAATACACCGAAGAACTGGCCGCCGAAATGCTCGCTACGACGCTGAACGTCGAATTCGACCCGGATTTGTCGTGGGACGAGAAAAAAGAAGTCTACCGCATTTCCAACAAAATCGTCCGCACGATGAACATCACGCAGTCCGCCGTCGGCGACAAACGCGGCTTGTGGACCACCGTCCTCGCCGCCGCCATCATGATCGGCGAAGACGACTGAAGGCTTGCCCTCCCGGAACCCGCTCGGAAAAAGCGCTCCCACCAAATGGCCTGGGTCCAGTTAGCGATGATTGCCGTTTCTCGCAGATATCGCGTGTCACTCATCCCATCGTGCGTGGCGCAACCCGGCCATGAATCGTGAGATTACCCAAAGACGCTTGGGTATCGGGTATGATTCCTTATCGGCGAGGGAACATTCCTTGGGCCAGAAAAAGCTTTCCATTGCCATCGTTGGTGCGGGAATCGGCGGAATGGCGGCCGCGGCCACTCTGCGCCAGATCGGCCTCGGCGTGTCCGTGTATGAACAAGCGCCACGCTTTACGCGAATCGGTGCCGGCATCCAGATGATGCCGAACTCGATGAAGGTCTTGCGCCGAATCGGGGTGGAGGAAAGGGTTCTCGCTACTTCTTTTCAACCGTATTCTCATCTGAACCGGGAATGGGACACCGGCCGGGTACTGAGGGAGTTGCCCATGCCGGAAAGCCTCTTCGGTGCCCCATATCTTTGCATGCACCGGGCTGACTTGCACAACGCCCTCGCCTCGGTGGTGCCTGAAAACATCGTCCACCTCGACAAGAAGCTGGTGGGGTTAGAGCAGCGTGCCGGACAAATCACGCTTGCATTTGCCGACGGAACACGCGCGCATGCCGACGCTGTGATCGGCGCCGATGGCGTCCACTCCGTCGTCCGCGAAATTATCCTCGGCCCCGACGTGCCGATCCACAAAGGGCGCATCGCGTACCGCGCTATTTTTCCTTCTTCCTTGCTCAACGGAATGGACATTGGAGCCTCGCGAACGAAGTGGTGGGGCCCCGACCGTCACATCGTCATCTACTACACGAATGCCGCTCGCAGCGAGCTCTACTTTGTAACCAGCGTGCCGGAACCAGCCGAGTGGTTGACGCGCGAATCGTGGTCGGCGAAGGGTGACGTGACAGAGCTACGGAAGGCCTACGAGGGTTTTCATTTCGATGTTCGCGCCGTACTGGAAGCGTGCCCGGACTGCCACAAGTGGGCGATTTTGGAACGCGAGCCTTTGCCGCGCTGGAGCGACGGACGCGTCGTGCTGTTGGGCGACGCCTGCCATTCGATGACGCCCTATATGGCACAGGGGGGAGCGACTGCGATCGAGGATGCGGCTATCTTGGCGCGATGCCTCAACGAGTCGGGTGGGGAGGACATCGAGGGCGCATTCCGACTTTTTGAGACTCATCGGAAGCCCCGGACTTCGCGTATTCAGGCAATCTCCAGCGCCAATACTTGGATGAAAGGCGGCGATGAGGACACGAGTTGGTTGTACGGCTATGATGCGTGGAACGTGCCTTTGACTTCCACCGAACCATACGTCAACGCCGATTGAGGAAAACATTTCGATGCAAGAAAACATCCAAACGAAATTTTTCACGACTTCCGACGGCTGCGCCGTTGCGTATACGCTGCGGCCGGCGCAAGAGCTCGGCGCGCAGCGACTCGCATTGATTCATTCCTTGGCGCTCGATCGCAGCATCTGGAATGGCGTCGCGGCGAAATTGGCCGGCCGAGTCGAGATACTCACCTACGACTGCCGGGGACACGGACAATCCGGCCGGAGCGCCGCGCTTTTCACTACGAAACTCTTTGCCGATGACTTGGCGGAATTGCTCGATCATGTGGGCTGGCGGGCTGCGGCTGTCGCAGGATGCTCCATGGGAGGTTGCGTCGCCCAGGCGTTTGCCGGTGTGAACCCTTCGCGAGTGAGCGCGCTTGGGCTGATCGACACGACGGCATGGTACGGCAAGGGCGCGCCTGAGGAATGGCGTGAACGCGCCGCGGCGGCGCGTGCCAAAGGCTTTGCGGGCATGGTCGATTTTCAGATCGCGCGATGGTTCAGCGACCGGTTTCGAATCGCGCATCCCGAGCTCGTCAAGGAAACGACTGAGATTTTCCTGGCCAACGAACTGAATTGCTACGCCGCCGCCTGCGCTATGCTCGGCGACGCGGATTTGCGGCTTTATTTGCCTTCGATACGCGTGCCGGTCGAGGTAATCGTGGGGGAACAGGACAGCGCGACACCGATTGCCATGGCGCGACAGTTGCACGAAGCGATCTACGGATCCACGCTGACTATACTTCCGGGGGGACGGCACCTGACTCCCATCGAGTGCCCGGACCAAATCGCCTCGCAACTTTTGGCGCTACTGGAGCGGGTACACTCTCAACAAACCGTAGCCGAGGCTTAGCAACCGTTGCAGCAGAAATGCGAAATGCCCGTTCAGCGCCGAACCCTTCGAGGTTCAGCTTCCGTTTGACTGCGAGATCCAGTGAATTCCATAGATGGCCCGGTTGATACGCAGAGGCACGGAAGCGAGCAAGGCCGCGGCAGCGTCGCCGACGCGGGAAGCGTGCTCGCACGAATGGAGCGGGTACCGTTTTCGCGATGGCACATGAATGCTCGCCTCGTCATGGGCAGCGCAACCTTCTTTGACGCTTTCAATGCGCTGTCACTCGCATTTGCGCTGCCGACTCTCATTCGGCTGTGGCACATCTCTCCCACAGAAAGCGGCCTTCTGATCTCTGCGAGCTATGTCGGACAACTCGCTGGAGCGTTGGTGTTCAGCGCGCTTGCGGAGAAAGTGGGGCGGATTCGCGGCACGACGGCCGCGACTGCCATCATGTCCGTCATGAGTTTCGCGTGCGCGATGGCCGGAAATTTCCCGACACTCCTCGCATGCAGGCTCGTGCAAGGCATCGGCGTAGGCGGCGAAATGCCGGTTGCCGCCACCTATATCAATGAGTTGTCACGGGCGCACGGACGGGGAAGATTCTTCCTTCTCTACGAATTGATCTTTCCTGTTGGACTCATGGCCACGGGCCAAATTGGCGCTTGGATGGTGCCGTCGTTCGGATGGAGTTCCATTTTTGTGCTCGGAGGCATTCCCGGCTTACTGGTCACCCTGCTCGTGGCTCGCCTTCCCGAATCGCCGAGATGGTTGGTCTCCAGAGGCCGCATTCGGGAAGCAGAAGTGATTGTCGAGCAAATGGAAGCCAGCACGGCCCGCAGACTCGCGGCCGCGACACCGTCTATCACCGCTCCGGCGCCAAGCCTGACACAACACGGAAAATGGAGCGAACTGCTTTCGGGATTTTATCGCGGACGTACGTTGATCGTGTGGACCCTTTGGGCGAGCGCCTTCTTCATCGCCAACGGTTTGAATAATTGGATGCCCAGTCTCTACAACACCGTTTATCGCTTGAGTTTGCGGCAATCGCTGCGCGCCGCTTCGATGACCAATGTCGCGCAAGTCGCGGTCCTGTTGGTTTGCGCGTTCAGCATCGATCGAATCGGCCGCAGGAATTGGACGGTCGCAGCCTTTGTCCTGGGTGGAGCAATGCTCGCGTTTCTGGGAATGATTGGGGCGCGCGAAGTGTTGAGCGTGATGATTTTGGGGACGGTCGGCTACGGGCTCATTGGATCCATCAATGCGGTTCTCTATCTTTATACACCGGAAATTTATCCAACCCGAATGCGCGCGATCGGAACCGGCTTGGCCACATCTTGGCTCAGGATTGCCTCGGCAGCAGGGCCGGCGCTCGTCGGATTCATGGTCGATGCAAAGGGCATCCATTCCGTATTCCTCCTATTCGCCGGGATCAGCGTCGTTGGCGCACTTGCCGCAACGTGTATGGTCGAAACAAGCGACCGGCTCCTCGAGGAAATCGCTCCTTGAGTGGCCAGCGCCCGCCAAGGCTCCTTTCACGCATTATTCCCCGCCAAAGCCGGCGGCTCGGAAAAGGTGTTTCCGTAAAAACCAAACAGATGATGCTATGATTCCGGCGTGGCGGAAAAATTCACTGTCGGTCTGATTCAAATGAGCTGCTCCCTCAATCCGAGGGAAAACTTCACCAAGGCGGAAGCGCGCATTCGCGAGGCCGCGGCGCGCGGCGCACAAATCATTTGCTTGCAGGAGCTGTTTCGCTCGCAATATTTCTGTCGAGAAGAAAACGCCGATCTGTTCGAGCTGGCCGAGCCGATTCCGGGGCCGTCGAGCGAAGCGCTGGGAAAACTCGCGCGCAGCCTCAACATCGTGATCGTCGGATCGCTTTTCGAGCGCCGCGCCGCCGGGATCTATCACAACACTGCGATCGTTCTGGACGCCGACGGATCGCTCCTCGGCAAATATCGCAAGATGCACATCCCCGACGATCCGCTCTACTACGAAAAATTCTATTTCACGCCGGGCGACCTCGGCTTTCCGAATTTCGATACGCGCTTTGGCCGTATCGGCGTGCTGGTCTGCTGGGATCAGTGGTACCCGGAGGGGGCGCGCCTCGCGAGCCTCGGCGGCGCGAACATTCTTTTCTACCCGACGGCCATCGGCTGGCACCCTTCCGAAAAGCAGGAATTCGGCGCCGCCCAACTCGACGCCTGGCGCACGATCCAGCGATCCCACGCCATCGCCAATGGGGTGTTCGTCGCGGCGGTGAACCGCACGGGCTTTGAGGGAACGCCGGAAAGCGGCCTGGAATTCTGGGGGCATTCATTCGTCTCCGATCCGTTTGGCCGCGTTTTCGCGGAGGCTTCCTCCGACCAAGAAGAAATCCTGATCGTCGAGTGCGATCCCGCGCGGGTCGAGGACACGCGAAGGAACTGGCCGTTCCTTCGCGACCGCCGCATCGACGCCTACTCTCCCATCCTCGAACGATGGCACGAGTGAAGCGCTCCCTCCGAAAACCATCCACTTTAGTTTCGCGCGGCCTTCGAATGCCGGCCGAATGGGAGCCGCACGCAGCCACGTGGCTCGCCTGGCCGCACGAAAAAACCGACTGGCCGGGAAAGTTTGCGCCGATCCCGTGGGTTTATGCGGACATTGTCCGCCACCTTTCGCAAGTCGAACGCGTGAGAATCCTCGTCGAGAACCCCGCAGCCGAGCGTTCGGCCCGTCGCGCATTGAAGATGGCGGGCGCAAATCTCTCCGCCGTGGATTTCTTCCATGTCCCAACCAATCGCGGGTGGATCCGGGATTTCGGCCCCATCTTCGTGCGCGCGGGCAAAAGCGAAATTGCCGTCACGAACTGGCGCTTTAATGCCTGGGCAAAATACGACGACTGGAAGAAGGACGATGCCGCGAACGAGAAACTGGCGCCGCAGCTCAACTGGAAGATGTGGTCGCCCTCCCATCGAGGGCGGCGCGTCGTCCTCGAGGGCGGCAGCCTGGACGTGAACGGCGCCGGCACGATGCTCACCACCGAGGAGTGTCTCTTGAGTCCCGTCCAGGCGCGCAATCCGGGCGTGTCACGCAAGGAGCTGGCGGCGATTTTTCGCGACTATCTCGGCGTGACAAATCTCTTGTGGCTCAAGAATGGCATCGCCGGCGACGACACACACGGCCACGTCGATGATCTCGCGAGATTCGTGAACCCAGCGACCGTCGTGACGGTCATCGAAAATGATCCATCCGAAACCAACTACCAGCCCTTGCAGGAGAATCTCGGCCTGCTGCGCGAGATGAAAGACCAGGACGGCCGCCCGTTGCGCGTCGAAACGCTGCCGATGCCGGATCCCGTGTACTTCGATGGCCTGAGGCTCCCAGCAAGCTACGCGAATTTCTATATCGCGAACCAACTTGTCCTCGTCCCCACGTTCAACGATCCTCACGACGCTGCGGCACTCACGAAACTGGCCGCGCTCTTTCCGGATCGCAAGGTCGTCGGAATCGCGTGCCTCGACCTTGTTCTCGGGTTGGGTACGATACACTGTATGACGCAGCAAGAGCCGGTTTAGGTGGGATAGGCTTCAGCCTGTCCTACTCAGGGCGCACTTCGGATGGAGGCCGCGATGCATATCTTTTCCGTGTTCGTCCCGCAATCTGTGATCGCCTGGTTGATCGTCGGCCTCATTGCGGGCTGGCTTGCTGGTACGGTTTCTCGCGGACGAGGATTCGGTTGCCTCGGAGACATTGTCCTCGGCCTTGTCGGCGCTGTTCTTGGCGGCTGGATTTTCACGAAGCTCGGCATCTTCGGTGGCGGATTGATCTACAGCATCGCTGCCGCCACGGTTGGAGCGGTAATTCTCGTCGCCGTCGCGCGCCTGTTCTCTGGCGGCAAAGATTGATCGGTCGTGGCCTTTCCATTTCCTTCATTCCCTTGTGATACGATGAGCAGTCTCGCGCGGGTTTGGGTTCCCTGCCCCACGGCAGGCAGGCACTTGGAGCCCGTCACACGTTAAGGACGTGAGCTGCTTTGGATAAACCTTCGCTTTTGGCCATTCCCCTCGGCGGACTGGGCGAGTTCGGCATGAACATGCTCGTTCTCCGCTCAGGCGACGACATGATCCTGATCGATGCGGGCATGATGTTTCCGGAGGCCGAGCTTCTCGGCGTGGACGTCGTCATTCCCGACACGACTTATATCAAGCAAAACCGCCAGTATCTCCGCGCCATCCTGCTGACCCACGGCCACGAGGACCACATCGGTGCGCTGCCCTATATCTTGCGCGAACTGGATGCGCCCGTGTACGGCACGCGCTTCACGTTGGCCCTGGTGCGCAAGCGCCTCGAAGAGCACGCCCTGCTGGACAAAACGGACCTGCGCGAAGTCATTCCGGGGCGCAAGCTGGAAATCGGCACGTTCGAAGTCGAGTTTATCAGCGTCACGCACAGCACCATTGACTGCGTGGCGCTGGCGATTCGCACGCCCGTCGGAGTCGTGATTCATACTGGCGACTATAAAATGGACTCGACCCCGAACGACGGCCAGCCGTTCGATCTGCACGCCTTCGCGCGCTACGGCGAGGAGGGCGTTCTCGCGCTCTTCAGCGACAGCACCAACGCCGAGCGGCCCGGTTACACACCGTCCGAGCGCGCCATCCGCGGCCGCGTCGAAGAACTGACACGTGCGGCCACGCGCAAAGTCATCGTCTCCTGCTTTGCTTCGTCGATTCCGCGCATCCAGCAAATCGTCGACATCGCCGCGGCAGCCGGCCGCAAGATCGCGTTCATCGGCCGCAGCATGGTTGACAACGTCGAAATCGCGCACGGCATGAACCGGCTGAACATCCCCGATGGGATGGTCGTGCGCTCACAAGACATCAATTCATTCCCGCCGGAGAAGCTCGTCGTCCTCGTGAGTGGCAGCCAGGCCGAGCCGATGTCGTCACTGTCGCGTGTGGCTGTGGACAACCACCGCCTGCTCACGCTGGACGAACGCGACACCGTAATTCTCTCCGCGCGCATCATTCCGGGGAACGAAAAGGCCATTTTCCGGATGCTCGACCACATGTTCCGCAAGCGCGCGCTCGTCTACTACGATAATGACGGCGGCACGATCCACGTTTCCGGGCACGCCAGTCAAGAGGAACAAAAGCTGCTTCTCAATCTCGTGCGCCCGCGTTATTTCATTCCCGTTCACGGCGAATATCGCCAGCTTTTCCGCCACGCCGCCTTGGCGCACTCGGTGGGCGCGGTGTCGGAGGAAATCATTTTGATCGAGGACGGTCAGCCCATCGAATTCACCGAAGACGCAGCCTATCGCCGCGAGCCGGTGACGGTGGGCCGCGTCTGCGTCGATTCCGGCTCGCTTGAGGAAATTGAGGAGGTCGTCATCCGCGACCGGCAGCACCTGTCCGAGGACGGAGTCGTCGTTCCGATCATCGCGATCGATAAGCACACGGGCCGGATCGAATCGCAACCTGAGATTGTGACGCGCGGTTTCATGCCCTCGGAAAACGGCCACGAGCTGCTCGCTGCCGCGCGCGAGGTCATCCTCCGCACCGTCGAGCAATCCAACGCTGAGGAAAAAACAGATTGGAGTGTCATTAAAGAAAAAATTCGCGTGGACTTGCGCCGCTATTTGAAAAAGCAAACATCCAAGCGGCCGCTGATCCTGCCTGTCATCCTCGAACTCTGAGCCCGCGCCATGGCTTTTTCCGGAATCCTTCTTCGTCCGCACCACGAATCCGATTTCGAGACCCTCTATACAATCGACCAGAGCTGCTTCCCGAAACGGATCGCCTACGGCCGGTATGAGCTGAACAGCTACCTCCGGTCGCCGGGATCGCGCTGCACGGTCGCCGAAGTGGGCGGCACGATCGCCGGATTCATCGTCACCGAATGCAGCGGCGAGCTGGCCCACATCATTACGCTCGATGTACTCGAGCCCTACCGCCGCCGATCCATCGGTTCCCGATTGCTGGAGTCCGCCGAGCGGGAAGCCGCCGGCCAGGGCGCTCGTTTGATGTATCTCGAAACCGCAACAACGAACAAACCTGCAATTGCGTTGTGGAAAAAGCACGGCTATCGTCAAAGTGGCGTCGTCGGCAATTACTATGGTCAGGGCCACGACGCGCTCGAAATGGAGAAGCTCTTGCGTCCGAAGCCGGAGGACACTTGAACGATTATTTGCTGTCAGTGGTGCTGGGAATCGTCGAAGGACTTACCGAATTTCTGCCTGTCAGTTCCACCGCCCACCTTCGCATCGCCGAAGCCCTGATGAACATCAGCCTCTCAAGCGGCTATTGGAAAATGTACACGATCGTCATTCAACTTGGAGCTATTGCCTGCCTGCCTATCTATTTTCGCGCGCGCATCGCAACATTTCTGTCCACATTTCCGAGCGGCGAACGGGGCGACCGCACGATCCTGACCCACCCGCTGAGCCTGACGGCCATCGCGTTTGTCGTGACGGCGATTCCCGCATTTTTGTTGACCAAGGTGATCGGCAAGCATCTCGAAAGCCTTCGTATCATGGGGCTCGCCTTGCTGATCGGCGGAATCGCCATGTGGATCGTCGACGCGATGAACGCGAAGTCGGAAATTGCCGGCCCCGGCGCGCCGGGCGGCCGCATTCGCATCTGGCACATGGAGGACATGCACCTCGGCCAGGCAATTTGGATCGGGGCTTGCCAGATCCTTTCCGCCGTTTTCCCCGGGACTTCTCGTTCGATGTCGACGATCGCCGCGGGGCAACTGGCCGGAATGTCCCGCGCCTCGGCGCTGGAATTCTCGTTTTTTCTCTCCATCCCCACCATGGTCGTGGCGACCTGCTACGACCTGCTGAAGTCACTGATGGGAAAAACGGAAAATCCCATCGGCGTATCGCAGATCGACACGCACGGGTGGATCGTCCTCGCGATCGGCTTCGTCGTTTCCTTTGTTGTCGCTTACGGTTCGGTCGCGTGGTTCATGGCATACGTGAGGAAACACGGCTTCGCTCCCTTCGCCGTCTATCGAATCGCCGTTGGCATCGCCGTCCTCTTCTGGATCTCTCGCCTCAGCGCCTAGATTCGGATCTTTCTACTTCTCTGGCCCGTTGTGGTATTAGCAAACACACCTGTCTTTCCTTCTTGTTGCCAGCTACGCCGTCTTTGATATAGTCATTGCGCTGCTCGTTTAACTCCAGAAGGGATCCGCGCGACAGCGCCCGCGCACCCGCCCTGTGACGAGCGCCTTCCCCCCATTTGCGAGGAGATTTGCGTGCGCGTTCTGACTCCAACGGAAAATCATCGTCTCAACGAATTGATTGGCTTTCTCGGCCTGACCATCGCCGTTCTCGTCGCGCTGGCCCTGATTTCCTACAGTCCCCACGACCCGTCGTTCAATGTTTCCGCCGAGTCGCCGGACGTCCATTCCGCGCGGAATTGGATTGGTCCGGTTGGCGCCTATGGCGCGGACTTGCTCTTTCAGGGCTTCGGCTATGCGGCGTTTCTGCTTCCGATCGGCATTTTCGTGGTGGGATCGAGGTGGTTCCGCAGCGATCCCACGGAATCGCCCATCGCCAAAATGGTCGGCTATTCACTCCTCGTGCTGATGTTGCCCGCGCTGCTCGCGCTTTGGCATGTCCCGGAAGTGCGCGGAGCCATTCCGCCCGGGGGCTTGCTCGGACATCTGGTTTCCACGGGTTTGCGCATTGGGTTCAACACCATCGGCGCAAACGTCGTGGCGCTGGCCATGTTTTTCGTGGCGCTCTTCCTGACGACAAATTTTTCCTTCATCGAAACGCACGAATGGCTGCGCGGCCCGCTCAGCAAATTGAACGTCGCCGCCTCCCTGAAAGAACGCTATTCCGTCTGGCGCGAGGAGCGCGAAGAGAAACGCATGCGCCAGCGCCTCGCGGAGATCAAAATGCAGGGGCGGCCTCCGATCCCTTCTCAATCCGTGGCCGAAGTCGACGCCAGCGCCGTTACCGGCGAGGAAGAGCGCGAGGAATCCGATGCCGAGGAATCCGAAGAGCCGCGCTCGATCATCTTCCGGAATCTCGAAGAGAAGAAGACATCGGCAAAACCGCCGTCGCCGCCGCGAATCTCGAAAGGGGCCACAAGCTTTCGGCTTCCTTCTCCGGACTTGCTTCGTCCGGCGCCGCGCTCCGAAAAGATCGAGGAGGACGACCTCAAGGACTGCGCCCGCGCGATCGAGCAAAAGTGCCAGGAATTTGACGTGGGTGGCCGCGTGACCCAGATCAATCCGGGGCCCGTGGTGACCACGTACGAGTTCAAGCCCGAAGCGGGCATCAAGTACAGCCGCATCACCGGACTCGCGGACGATCTCTGCCTTGCTCTCAAGGCCGAGTCGATTCTGATCGAACGCATCCCCGGAAAATCCACGGTCGGTATCGAAGTGCCGAACGCGAACCGGCAGACGATCGCGTTGCGCGAACAGATTGAATCCTCCGAGTTCGTCAATTCGCCTTCCAAGTTGACACTGGCGCTCGGCAAGGACCTGATCGGCCGCAACCGCGTGTCGGACCTTGCGCAAATGCCCCACCTGCTCATCGCCGGATCGACCGGGACCGGCAAAAGCGTATTTCTCAATTCACTGATTCTCTCGATGCTCTATAAAGCCACGCCGGACGAATTAAAAATCGTGATGGTGGACCCGAAGCGGCTGGAGCTCGGCCTCTACGAAGACATCCCGCATCTGCTCGCGCCTGTCGTGACCGATCCCAAGGTCGCGTCCAACGTCCTGCGCAACGCCACACGCGAAATGGAAACGCGGCTTAAGCTGCTCGCGGCGCGCGGCGTTCGCAATATCGATCAGTACAACCGAACGTTCCAGAAAGGCCAATCGCTCTCGCTGTTTGAGGACATCGAAAACTCCGAGCACAAGCCACTGCCCTACATCGTGATCGTCATCGACGAACTCGCTGACCTCATGATGGTGGACACCAGCAACGTGGAAGAATCGATCACACGCCTCGCACAGATGGCGCGTGCCGTCGGCATCCATTTGATCCTGGCGACGCAGCGCCCCTCGGTGGACGTCATCACCGGCCTCATCAAAGCCAACTTCCCCGCGCGCATTTCGTTCCGCGTGGCGAGCAAGGTGGATTCACGCACGATTCTCGATGCCAACGGCGCGGAATCGCTTCTCGGCCGCGGCGACATGCTGTATCTGCCGGCGGGCTCGGCGCGCCTCAACCGCATGCACGGGCCGTTTGTCACCGAAGACGAAATTTCCGCCGTCTGCGACCACTGGCGCTCACAGGCCAAGGCCGTCTACAACGAGCGCTTGCTCGAACCACCAAAGGAAGAAACCGCCGCGGGAGCGGAAGGAGAAGCTGGCGCAGAGGACGTCGACGACGATCTCTACCGCGAAGCCGTTCGCGTCGTCTGCGAAGCGGGCCGTGCGTCCACTTCCACGCTGCAACGGCGCTTGCGCATCGGCTACGGCCGCGCCGCGCGCCTGATCGATATCATGGAAAAAGACGGCATCGTCGGTCCGCCCGACGGCACCAAGCCCCGCGAAGTTTTGAAAGGAAAAGACTGGATTCGCGAAATCGATCAGTCCTTGCGATAAGTCCCGATGCTGGAGGTTGAAAGCTCGGGGCTGGACGGAAGAATGCGCCGCTGTTCGCTGCTCGCTTCAACTAGTTCTTCGTTTCGAGCGTCCAGCTTCTGATCTCTAGCCTCAAGATCTGGCCTCCAGCCTCTTGTTTCCGACCTCCAGTACCCGTAGAATCTCTTGTCTGCCCCGTGCCGGGGTAGCTCACCGGTAGAGCGCGGCCCTGAAAAGGCCGGCGTAGGGAGTTCAACTCTCCCCCCCGGCACCACGAAATCCGCCGAATAACTTGTTCGGCGGAAAATCTGTTTCCCCGACTCGACCGGCGATCATTGGAAAGTGCACTGAGAGCTTAGGTTCCCGGTCTTGTCGCGGCCCATCGAATGGTTCGAGATCCTTTGAACCTGAACCAAACACAAGGCGGCAAAAGCGACGTACGACCAGACGTGCCCACGCACACAGGTTATCGGCCAGGCCGAGACCAGTTTTTCCGCGTTAGTGTGTTGCGCTCAAATTCGGAGAGAAATATGCAGATGCGTTTTTCCGCTTCTTCGCAGCGCGAAGCGCCGTCCGAGGCAATGTCATCGCCATGGGCGGCTGTGTCACCGAAATATTGGACTGCTCAATCGGCTTGGATTGGGATCGAATCACGCAACCGATGAAACCGAGAACGGAAGCCTCCGCGCCGCGACACCCGGTCCTTCGGCACCATCGACCCGTTTTTTTCCTCTCCTCTCCGCCCGGCGGCACCTTGCAAACCCCTTACAAACGCGCAATTGACAATAGTTTGCGGCAGGAATACGATTTCTCACGGTCTACATTTCTGGCGGTTTTGCGCCCATGTTCGATGAGGGCGGTCGGGCGCCTGCCCGGCTGCGGAAGGAGATCAGCGGTTATGACAAAGAAATTCTCTTATCTCGGAATCGTGGCGATCGCACTCACTGCGATATTGGGTATCGCGCGCACGGGCCACACGGCGCGCAAGCCCGCCGCGAAACTCGAAATCCGTAACGATGACATCGGCGGTGTCGTCACCAGTTCGAAGGGCCCCGAAGCGGGCGTCTGGGTGATCGCCGAAACCAAGGACTTTCCCACTGGATACCGCAAAATCGTTGTCACGGACGATCAGGGCCGCTACGTGATTCCCGACTTGCCGAAGGCGAACTACGACGTTTGGGTGCGCGGCTACGGCCTCGTCGATTCCGCCAGAACCAAGACTCCGCCGGGCAAGATGGTTAACTTGAGCGCTGTCGTTGCGCCCGACGCCCACGAAGCTGCGAAGTATTACCCCGCCGCTTATTGGTACTCCATGCTTCATATTCCTCCGAAATCCGATTTCCCCGGTACGGGTCAAAAAGGAAACGGAATCTCCGAGCGCATCCGGGACCAGGCGGAGTGGGTTGAAAACATTAAGACCGACGGCTGCGAAGCCTGCCATCAACTCGGCGACAAAGCGACCCGCGAAATTCCGTCGTCGCTCGGTGCGTTCGACACCACCTATGCCGCGTGGGACCGCCGCATTCAGTCCGCGCAAGTCGGCAGCCAAATGAGCAGCATCGCGACGCGCGTCGGCCGCAAACGCCTCCTCTCGGAATATGCCGACTGGACCGACCGCATCAGGGCCGGCGCAGTGCCGCCCAATCCGCCGCCGCGCCCGCAGGGGCTCGAGCGCAACATCGTCATCACCGAGTGGGACTGGGCCGCCCCGACCGAGTATTTCCACGATGAAATCTCGGTGGATCGCAGAAATCCCAGCTCCAATCCCAACGGTCTTGTTTACGGCGTTCATGAAGACGCTTCGGACTTCATAACCGTCCTCGATCCGGTCAAGAATTCGTTCAAGGAGATCGCGATTCCCTACAAGCCTGGCACTCCCATGGCGGAACCGGAAGAGTTACTCGAGCCGTCTCCCTATTGGGGCAACGAGGCGGTGGCTACGTCACACGCCACGGCGCACAGCCTGATGATGGACTCCAAGGGCCGCATTTGGACCGCCTCCGCCACACGCGAGCGCGAGAATCCGGACTATTGCAAGAAAGGTTCAAGCCTCGAATCTGCCATGGTGCTCCCGCTGGCAACGAGTTCCCGGCAAACCAACTTCTACGATCCCAAGACCGGCCAGTGGACGCTCGTCGACCTGTGCACTAGCACGCAGCACCTGATGTTCGGCGAGGATCCCAATAGCACCCTCTGGTTCAGCAATCCCGGCGGAGATAACCTCGGCTGGGTGAACACCAAAATGTTTGACGAGACCCACGACGCGGAAAAATCGCAAGGGTGGACGCCGTTTGTTCTCGATACCAACGGCAACGGCAAGCGCGACGATTATACCGAGCCCGGCCAGCCCATGGATCCGGCCAAGGACATGCGAATCAAGGTCGGCTTCTACGGCGTGAACCCGAGTCCGGTGGACGGCTCGATCTGGGGTACTGTGCTTGGCTTCCCCGGTGCCATCGTGCGCGTGAACCCGGGTTCGGACCCGGCGCGTACGGCGCTCGCCGAGATCTATGAAGTTCCGTGGAACAATCCCAAGGCGCCCGTGCAGGGTTTCTCCCCACGCGGCATGGACATTGACCGCGAGGGTGTCGTTTGGACCGTTCTCGCCAGCGGACACCTCGCCAGCTTTGACCGCCGCAAGTGCAAGGGCCCGCTCAACGGCCCGACCGCAACCGGTCAGCACTGCCCAGAAGGTTGGACTCTCTATCGCACTCCGGGACCCGGCTTTGAAGGGGTTTCGAACGTAGGTAGCGCGGACACCAACTACTACAACTGGGTCGATCAATTCAATACGTTCGGAATGGGCAAGAACACGCCCATCGCCACCGGAAATGACATGGACGCGTTGGAAGCGCTCGATCCGAAGACAGGCAACTGGGTCGTCATGCGCGTTCCTTACCCCATGGGTTTCTTTGCCAAGAGCCTCGACGGTCGTATCGACGATCCCAAGGCCGGCTGGAAAGGCAAAGGCCTTTGGTCCACCTATTCCACGCGCGCTCCGTGGCATATCGAAGGCGGCAAGGGCACAACGAGCAAAGTGGTCAAGTTCCAGTTGCGCCCCGATCCACTGACCGATTAGTTCGTTCCAACGAGCATCTCTTCGCGCCAGGAAGCCGGTCGTGCTTCCTGGCGCGTTTTTTGAGCCGCCCGTTCGCGTCAGGTTCGATCCCGGCCAACTCGCCGAGTAGATCCCGATACCTTGCCGGAGTGTGGCAGTCGGCGAAATCTTCCGTTCGAGCGCGACCTGTGCTAACTTCCCTAGACAATAGACAGGAGGCTTTATGGCGGAACAATCGACGATGCTGCCCCTCGGAACGCTCGCTCCGGACTTTCGCCTTCCGGATCCCCGCGGAAAGCTGGTTTCTTCCGCCGACTTTTCCGGCGCCAAAGCCTTGCTCGTGGTCTTTATGTGCAACCACTGCCCGTACGTGAACCATGTTCAGTCGAAATTTACCGAGCTCGCCAAGCAATACCAGGCGCGAGGCGTGGCCGTGGTGGGGATCAACTCCAACGACGTGGAGAATTATCCGGACGACAGTCCTGAAAAAATGGCGGAAGAAATTCGTAACGCGGGATACACGTTCCCTTATCTGTATGACGAGACGCAGGCCGTGGCCAAGGCGTATCGCGCCGCGTGCACGCCCGACTTTTTCGTATTCGACAAGGACAGGCGCCTCGCCTATCGCGGCCAATTTGACGACAGCCGGCCCAAGAATGGCCTGCCCGTGACCGGTGCCGACTTGAGCGCGGCCCTCGACACGCTCCTCGCCGGAAATCCTGTGCCCGATAGCCAAAAGCCAAGCGTCGGATGCGGCATCAAATGGAAGCCGCAAAACGCCGCCAAAACCGCCAACTAACTGGGTTCCCTTGCCGTGCTCGCGCGGGGTGCAAGGAACACCGGCGCTTGCGCTGAAACGCGCGGATGTTTCACCGGCGATTCTCGCCGTCGTGGAATTTTCTGCCATGTTTGCAGTTCAATAATTTGTCGGCGGGATGCCGACGCCGCAACGGGTTGTGCTTCCCTTATTTTGCCTATTTCTTCTCTACAAACAATGAGGGGTACTGTTTTCGGAAGTTTTCCACCTTAGGCAGGTCATTGATCGCGATGTACAGATTCTCCGGATGGTTCTCCGCGTAACCCTGGTGATAATCCTCCGCCGCATAAAAAGCTTCCAACGGGACAATCTGCGTGGCGATCGGCTGCGCGAATACCTTTGCCGCATCGAGCTGTTTCACATAGGCCTCGCTGATCCGCTTCTGGTCCTGGGAGGAATAAAAAATCGCGGAGCGGTACTGCGTACCCACGTCCGGCCCCTGCCGGTTGAGTTGCGTGGGATCGTGCGCGATGGAGAAAAACACTTTCAAAATCTGGCCAAACGAAATCTGCGAGGGATCGAAGGCGATCTCCACGGATTCGGCGTGCCCGGTACGGCCTGAGCATACCTTCTCATACGTCGCCGTGCTTGCCGCTCCCCCGGAGTAACCGGATGTCGCGCGCAGGACGCCCTTCAAACGCTCGAATACGGCTTGAATGCCCCAGAAGCATCCGCCCGCGACCACCGCCGTCTCCCGGCCCTTTGCGGCAGCGAGCGGTTGATCGACCTCAGGATCGGGCAAACGAACAACCTCACCGGACGAGCTGCAACTCGCTCCCGCTCCCAAGGGCAGCAACACGGACAGAACAGCAAGTCCCTTGGCAATCATTCGCAACACGACGGGCTCCATCTGGTGGACTTTACTCTCTTGCGTGGACCTAAATCTCTGCGGCCCGTATTCTCATCACTGCCCAATCGAAGTCCTGCCCTTCGCGGGCGCTGGTAGCGCCGGCTTGCCGCGCCCGGCGACCTCGCTCACGATTTCTGCCGCCAGTTTGGGGCTGATCGGACACTCCGCGTCGTTCACGCGGCATTCCGAAATCGTCAGATTGCACCCGCACGTGCAATTCTCCGAATTCATCCGGCGAAGGGCCCGCTTCTTCTGCTCCGCGGTCAGCCCCTTGAAGCTAACGCCGGGCAATTCCGTCGCATTCGCGGCATTCCTCAGGAAAACCTGCCCTGTATCGACGAACGTTTCCACGCGCGCGTCCGTGGACATACCCAGGAGAGTGCGAATTTCCCGCTGATAGGACTCGATCGGGTACAGGCCACTGTGCTTCTGCACGACCTTGCCTTGCGTGTCCACCAAGAACGTTGTGGGTAGAGCGGGAACGCCCCCGAAGGAGTCGAGTAGTTTCGGCGTCGCCATTACAATGGGGTATGTGATCCCTTGTTGTTGCGCGAATTTCAGAACTTTTGCCGGCGGGTCGTCATCCTCTGAAATCGCTACAATCTCCAGCTGGCCTTTGTATTCCTTCTTCAACTCCAGCAGTTCGGGAATTTCCTCGCGGCAAGGCGGGCACCAAGTCGCCCAAAAATTCACCAACACGACTTTGCCGGACCAGTTTTCCTTGTCTACCGGCTTTCCAAGAAGGTCCCGCGCATCCAGCGGCGGCGCCGTTTCCGGATTCCTCACGAAGCGGATCACGGGTGCGTTCCCATCGCGCACATCCACTGCGGAAGCGACAGCCGAAGAGAGCGGCAGAAGGGTATACGTTGCACCCACAAGGGCAAGCCCTACGCCCGCCAACAAAAGTAGCCTTCGGGAATTCATTCTGAACATGGCGACGTTCTTCATTATGGGATTTCGTGACGCGCAAAACAAGCCTTGATCGGAAGTTTGCAGCAAAAACCTATTTATGGGTACGAACCCGGCGGGCAGGCGCTCACCGGCTCCTGTGACGAGCAACCCGAGTTTAAACATAGGTTTAAGAAATGAAGTTGACAGAAGGAAAAGAGGAGAATAAGGTTTGTGTATATAGCTGTGAATGGAAAAATTCCTGTACGTGTGGAGGAATTGCAGTGAACACGAAGCGGCTGATTTCTTTGGTAATGTTTGGGGGCCTGCTGTTGGTTTCCGCTCCGGCTTTTGCCCACCATTCGGTGGCGGAATATGACATGGCATCTACCACGACTCTCAAAGGGACGGTGACCAAGTTCGAATGGAGCAATCCGCACGCCTACATCTACCTTCAGGCCAAAGACGACAAAGGGAACATGGCGGAGTGGTCTATCGAACTCGGCAGCCTGGGCATGCTCTCCAGAATCAATTGGAAGAAGGATACCCTCAAGCCGGGCGACGAAATCACGGTCTACGGAAACCGCGCCAAGGACGGCAGGCTTCTCGTGCATCTCGACAAGGTCGTCTTCGCCAATGGGCAGGAAATGTCCGCGCGCGTCGGATGAGTCGACTCCCAAACGTGTCTGCGTACGAGCGCAGCGTCCAAGCTTGAACCACAGCCGGACGAGGGCGAACATTTTCTTTCAAATTCCCGGCT
>Ga0335085_10003685_pt1 | contig 26165 bp, 20 predicted proteins | sample Lox_Sample_45_FD_206712 | JGI IMG/M metagenome (GOLD analysis project Ga0335085, IMG submission 206712) | Soil microbial communities from Loxahatchee National Wildlife Refuge, Florida, United States - Lox_Sample_4.5 | ecosystem: Environmental > Terrestrial > Soil > Wetlands | place: USA...
GGTTCTACATTACCGGCTCGTGGTTTGTTACCGGCGATCACCGGCCGTACGATCGCAACGTCGGGTTTGCCCGGCGGCCCATCCCACGACACCGCTGGGGAGCGGTAGAACTGGCTGCCCGCTACTCCCGCCTCGACTTGGACAACAAGTCGGTCCATGGCGGAGTGATGGATAAAGGTCTCCTGGAGGTGAACTGGTTCATGAATCGCAGAATGAAACTAGGAGTATCGGGTGGCCTTGCCCACCTCAACCGCGTCGGCCTCATCGGCTTTACCGAGATTCTCCAGACGCGCATGCAATTCGTCTTCTAGAAGAGATTCGACTCAACAGGAGGACACGACAATGAAGCGCAGGCATTGTTCAAGGCGCTGGCCGACCTAAGCTGACAATCTTTCCGGCAAGAACGCCGAAGCCGCGTGGATGGTGACTTAGGGCGCTACCCGAGCCTGTTGGGGTCCTTTTAAATTACTGTCATGTTCAAACGACTGGTCTTCGTCTTCATCGTTCTCGCTGTTCTTTACGATACCAAGCCGTTGTATGCCCAGTTTACAGATCCGCGTTATTACGACAACACTCCCGTGGGCGTTAATCAGATCGAGTTGGACTACGTCTATGGCCGTGCGAACGCCTCTATTGATACCTCGCTCATCGTTGCAGGCGCAGAACTAAATCTGAATCAGGGAACCGTTAGATACACCCGCTACTTCAGCCTCTTTCATCGGACAGCTTGGGCGCAGGCTCTCATTCCCATCGCCGGTCTCGACGGTTCAGTGAGCGGGACTGACATCGGCCGTTCCATTATCGGCGCCGGCGATTCCAGCTACGAGTTGGCCATGCTGCTGAAGGGAGGGCCCGCGCTGGGCGTGGCACAATTTGCAAGCTACCAACCGACCACCACCGTGGGCCTAAGCATTACCATCACGGCACCAACCGGTCTATACAATCCCGACAAGGTTCTAAACCTCGGTTCCGACCGCTGGTCGTTCAAGCCGGAAATCGGAATCTCGCATCCCTTCGGACCTAAGCCGAGATGGGTGGTCGACGCCTACGCCAACGCCTCTTTCTTCACCGACAACACTTCATACCAAGGAAGAGAAATCCTCCGGCAAGAGGCCCTACCCGGACTCGAAGGACACATCAGCTATGCCTTCACCTCCAACCTTTGGGCGGCTTTCGATACGCGCTATTCCTTTCGCGGCGATACCTTTGTCAACGGCATAGACCAGCACGATGGCCAGCAGAACTTCGTTCTGGGAACTGAGATGAACGTTTCACTTAGTCCCAGGAACACACTCGTCTTGCTGTTCGCAAAGAATTTGGTGCACCAAAACGGCCCGGCCTACACCGGCTTCAGCGTTAAGTACATTTACAGTTGGGGTAAGGGCTACAAGTAACCACGAGACAATGCAAATGATTGGTAGGGATCCCAGCTTGGTTAACGGGTTGTCACTCTGTTGCCGTGCTTTGCGTTTAGGCGTGCTCGTGGCACTGTTCTTGCCGTCGGCGCCGGCTCAGACCCAACTATGAGCATCAGAACGACACTAGTAACTCGCCGAATCATCAGATCAATGCCTTTGGGCTCTCGCTTAACCTGTACTTCTGATCGATCAATTTGCCGTCAGCACGCACCAAAACCTCAAGTCTGGACCTGTTTCTCTTAGGTACACTCGCGCGCTTCAATCCAGCAAACCTGTAAGTTTTGACAGATTCCAGCCTCGGGCGGAAGGCCTACCGTTCTGAGATGTCTGGTTTCAACATTCGTTGTGTGATTTCTCTTGAGGGGGTTTAACGTGGAAAGCTTCAGAGAAGCGGCAAGCGGATGGGTTCAAGAGGCGAAGAAGAACGCCGGGTGGCTCGTGGCGCTCGGAGTGCTGACCGTGATCGCGGGGTGTCTGGCTATTGCGTCCCCACTGCTCAGCGGCCTCACTGTCGTGGTGTTGATCGGGATCGCATTGGCGATCGGCGGCGTTGCCAGGACCATCGGGGCGTTCAGCGCCGGGTCGTTCGGCCAGGACACGCTCGCATTCCTCGGGGGGATCCTCACGTTCGGGGCTGGACTCATCCTCGCGGCGCGGCCCGGAATCGGGCTGGCCACCCTCGCCCTGATGCTGGGTGCGTACCTGCTGGTGGACGGAATCTCGGGCGTCGTCCTCGCGCTCCGCGTGCGTCCGGAGAGCGGATGGGGCTCCATGCTCTTCAGCGCCGTCATGGGCGTGATCCTGGGATTTCTCCTGCTCCGGGAGTGGCCACTATCCGGGATGTGGGCCATCGGCACGCTGCTGGGTGTTAGCCTCCTGGTCAGCGGGTTCTCCATGATCTCGGTGGGCTCCGCTGCGCGATCGCTGTCCAATCAAGTTTCCCACCTAGGGCGGGCAGCCTAGTCTGCTTTCGAGGATCATCTTCCTTCGGACAGGAACAGCTTCGCCGCAAGCGGGAACGCTAATCTGCGCCCGCGGACCCGGGGCTAGGTGGACCGTTCACCCGGCCTAACCGTGGCCCTTCCGCCTCATCGACCGATGATCTTGGTGGCCGTTACTTTGTCCGAGACGCCGGGCGGCTAAAACACGCGGCCCAAACCAAAGAACCAAGTGGCATGTCCCGTGTCTCCAACGCTTCCGCCGATGAACAAGGGTCCAAGCGCCGTTCGTACGAGCAACCCGGCCGCGCCGTCAGTGGGCAGTTTGCTCACGCCGGGAGCATTGAACATTTTCCCCACCTCATAAAACGTGATCGCGTACAGGCCCTGGCCGACGAAGGGTGGGAGAGTCGCCAGTCTGTGCAGGTATCCCGCGCGGAAGAGATAATACTGATCGCCTCGTACCTCGTTTTGGCCGTATGCACGCAACCCGGCCGCCGTCCCTCCGAGAAAATATTGCGGAATGCCGGTGCGGTCATAGCCAATGGTTGACCCGCCATCAGCCAACAGGAAGACAGAACCTGGTTTAGACACGGTTTTGAAAAAATCGGTTTTCAGCTCCAAGCTCGGAAACGCGGAGGGTGCCCCTGGGCTGACGTTCACCCAGTGGAAATTCAACTCGCCCAGATAGCCCTGGCGTGGAATGATCGGATCGTCCAGGTGGTCGGTCCTGAGCCGAAATCGCCAGGCTTCGACTCCCCCTTTGACAGAACTGAATAGCGGAGTGCCTAGCTTCAAGTCCGCATTCAGGTAACCGATTTCATAGCCGGCGCGGACTTCGCTGAACCGGTTCAGTGCGTAGCCGAAGTCAAGCCCAATTCCCGCCCTCCCGAGGCGGTATTCCGCCTGCGGGTTGTCGTAGGAAAAGATCCATTGGGTGGACTCACTTGCGTGCAACCGTGGCGCGAAGAACCACCGGGAGGTCTGAGTGAATCTTTTGTAGAACTCGCTGGAAATCCCGTAGGTGTTTCCGATACTGAAATCTGTACGTAACTCCGAGCCATACCCCGCGATGTCGAGGAACGTTAAACGTCCTCCTATCGCGAAGGTGACGTTGTCGGGCTGAGTGCCATTCAGAGCAATGACAGGTTGCAGAACAGGAGGTGCATAGTTCTTCTCATGGACGGCAACCAGCAGGCCGACTTCGTCGTCATTCTGGATTAAACCATAGGAGGTGCTATCGAATCGGCCCAGTCCGGTTACGCGGGTTAGATAGCCTTCCAGCTTTGCTGTGTCGACGGGCTTGCCGACCACCGGCTGGAGAGAGGTTTGGATTGTTTTCTCCGCATCGGGGGTGGTACCTTCCACTTTTACAAATTGTGGAATGCCCACGGGTCCTTTCTTACGCGCATCGCGCTGAGCCAAGTATTCGCCCCATGCGGCCTGATCGAGCGCATAAGGCTGCAAGACTTTGGCTTTCTCCTCCGCCGCTCGCATACCTTGTTGGATGAGTGCGTCCGCCTTGTCGAATTCCAGGGCGGTGAATTTCTGGACGTCCACCTTGACAACGATGTCTGCCGCTTCCATCCCGCGAACTTCGGTGGCCGCGGTGCCGACAGTGATTGCCTGGCCGAGCACACTGAAGAGAGATTGGATTTCATCCGCGGTGGCGGGCGCGACCTGAAGATGAATCGCTATCACCACGTCGGGCCCCATCTGCCGCGCGAGATCCGTGGGCAGGTTATCCACCAAGGCACCATCCACATACACGCGGTCTCCGTCACGAACGGGAGAGAAGATCAGTGGCAGGGACATGGAGGACCGCATCGCGAATCCGATAGGGCCGGTAGAAAACACGTGTGCCTTTCCTGAAATCAGCTCGGTGGAAACGCAGCGGAAGGGGATCGGTAGATCATCGAACGATTTGACCGAAGAGTAGGCCAGTGTTTCCCTGTCAATGACCATGTTGATTTGATGTCCTGCGCCCAGTCCCGATGGAAGCGATGGACCGTGTTTGAAGCCAATGGCCAAGTCGTTTTGAACTGCTCGCGCATCCTCCTTGCGGCGGAAGGAGAGGTCCTCGTAGGGGGTTTCGCCACCCAGTACAAGCGGCCAGTCCATTTGCTTCACAAGTCGTTCGAGTTCATCTGGGCTCTTGCCGGTCGCGTACAAGCCTCCCACCAGGGCGCCCATGCTGTTTCCGGAGAGATAGTCAATGGGAATGTGGTGCTGCTCAAACCACCTGAGCACTCCGATGTGGGCCAGTCCGAGCGCACCACCCCCTTCGAGCGCCACGCCGACGGTAGGTCGTCTGGGAACTTGTGCCCCCTCCTGGGTCATAGCGATGAGCGGAGTCACCACCACGGCGAGCAGTGCAAGCCCGGTCCTCAATGACAAGAGATATGAGCTCCTGCGGGCGCTTTCAGCTGTCCAGATGCGAACCATGGCGACCTCCAGTCTCCTCAATCGCAAGTGCCACTCAGAATCCGACCCGACCTGCTCGAATCAACGCGGAGAAATCTGGAGACCGATCCGCCGCCCGAGCTGCGGCGTTGATATGCTCACGTTGCTTCAACTCTGGATCGCCTGCGCTTGACGAAAATCGTGATGACGCCAAGAACGTAGACTAGAGTTACCGGAATGCGCAGGGCAGTAATCCGACAATCGACGAATAGAGCTGCTACTGCCCACACTGTGAGGAGGGCGAGAACAACCCACACAATTGTGGTTCCAGCCGCACGCGGTACTCTCAACCAATTCGGCAGTGGCGTACGGCGATCCGGAGTAGGAATATTATTCATGTTCTATTAGGGGTTTGGGCACCGAGCATGCCCTTGCGGTCTGCTGTAGCACCCGAGTTCGCTTGGCAATCGCATCGCCTCGCGGTTCGCAGCGGATGTTTTCGGCGAGTCAACGGTAACGGCCCATGCATCTGTCACCGCCCGCCCCCGGCGGAACCCGGTTGATTCTTTTCCAAAGCGTCCTTGATCGCTGCTAACGATTTTTGCAGATTGGAAACTCCTCGTCCCACCGCGTGCGAGCGGACGATCGAACCCTTGAGGCCGGTAAGCCCCGCCTGCTCTGATCCCATAACCCGGAGGAGATAAAAGCCTGGCTGTTTGGGATCTTCGCTGGGGATGCAATAGGTGAGGTCCATGGCCGTCTCAAAGTAGTGGCTGGAATAGAGTTGCTTTTCAGTGATGGTGTACGCCGGTTCCTGGGGATTGCTTCCCTTCATGGTCACAACCTGCACCATACGCAGCGTCGGCTTTAGACCAAATTTCACATTTTCCCAATAAAACATGTCCTCAACATTGGCGGGCTTGCCCTTGGGATAGTCGAGAAGGTAGTTGTAATAATCCGGCAGAGCTTTCGGCAGAACTTTGGCGTAGCTCAGCATGTACTTAAACTGTTCCGGCACTTGGGTTGGGTCGTGCTTGTCGTTGTATACTCCTAAGGCCTGATTCCCTTTTTGTTGGTAGTCCAGAAGGTGCTGTAACGCTTTCTTCTGCGCCATTTCATTGACTTGTTGCTCAGCATCGGGAGCGGACCACTTAATAGTTTGATGAACGTCTGCAATGGTAGTGGCGGGAATCTGAAGGTTACAGTGGTCGGGTTTGCAGTCCTTCAGGTCCTTTATGTCTTGGCTATCCAATGCAAAACCCTTCAGGTCGGAGAGTTGCGGCGGAGTGCTGAACTTCTCGAGGGCCAGATAGTTCGGCAACTTGCGCAGATGGTCGAAGTCATAGGCGAGCTTGACGTAGCTCTCCGGAGTCGCGTTGACGTAAACCACGCCGAAAAAGATAACCTCGGACGGACCGCGGGAGTCCAGATTCTTAGCCACTGCTTCCCCCTTGCGGAGGGCTGCCATCTGGTCCTGACTCAATTTGACGTCCTGTTGAAGATAGTTGACTAGTCCAGCGTTTGACTGAGCGCGGGACGATGCCGCAGCCCCGGCAATCAATACGACCAGGACAACTGCCACTACAAGATTTCGCATCATGGTGTTCTCCTTCAAACTCAAAATAGCGATCCGGCCTTTCTATCCGCTCTGAACCGACCTTGATTCGGAATTACGCACTGTTCGGAAATGTCTCTTCTGCCCGTGCTCGCGATTCCCGCTGAGCGTCATCCGCCTGCCAAGAATTCCTCGGTCATCCGGGGGGCGCAGCCGCATAGCTTCTCTCAATGACGAAGAACTCGGGAACGAACCTCTTTATTGTCAAAGTCAAAGGAATCGCCAGAATGCCGCCAACCGGGCCAAGCAGAAAAACCCACCACAGCAGGGAGATCGTCTTTTCCATCGACGAGACCTTCACATCCTTCTTTCTTAGGAACATCGGAGTGATTAGGAATTTCGATAGCAGTTGGGTCAGCACCAATCCTCCCAGGACCATTAAGGCCTTCTTCCAACCCAGCATGAGGAGCGCCAGACAACCCGGCGGCACCAGAGTCAGAAGGAAGCCGATGCTGGGAATAAAGTTCAAGAAGAAATACAGGACGCAGCAAACCAAAGGGAAATCCACGCCAAAGGCCACCAACAAAATCAGGTTGGCGAGAGCCGTCAGAACTCCGCTCTCGGCGTACACGGCGACATAATGGGCAACGTCATTCTGGACCTGGTTCAAGATCGGCCGGGCGGTCGCGCCTTCGGTGTCTTCCCCTATCAGCGAGAGGAGAAATCCTCCCAGCAGGACGACCACCAGCCCATCCGAAAAAAGGCTGCTCGCTTCCGGGAGAATCAGGTGTGCGAACCTGACAATCTCGTTGGAGATAGACACCTTCGTGGCCGACAAACTCACCAAATCGATGCCATGAGCATGCAAGAAAACCTCAACCTGCTGGTATAGGTCACGCGCGTGCTCTTCATAGATCGGAAGTTTCTCCTTCGCACTTGCGACGTTCGAGTACAGCAGAAACAGCAGAACCACTGCCAAGGTGCCCATCAGAGCCACCGCAAGGGCCAAAGCCATGGTTTTGCGCAGGTGGAATTGGTGCATCATCCATTTCACGAATGGAAGAGCGCTGTAGGCGAGAAGAAAGCCAAGCAGAATCAGCGAGAGGACGCTGGATGCAGCCTTGATACCCCACGATATGATCACGATGCACGCGCCCCCGAGCAGAAGACGCATTGACCCTGAGGTCAGGCGATCGATCCTATCGGCGCCGTCACTTTGGGCAGAGTGGAGTCCTGCTGCAGGCATTCTCGTATCCCTTCTAAACACATTTCGACAATTATCCGGTTCCGCAGGTTTTAGAAACTGGCGCCTCTCCAAACGCACGGTTTTCCACGTGATACTCGGGCTCTAGCACGCGATTAGAGTCGTCAGTGTCATTTTTCTTAGGATCGTCCCCTCACTTCGCAGGTCGGCGCGATGCTCTCGTCTCCTTGAGCTATGGTGGCGTCGCACGCCTCTAACCCGGGCTGCGCTGCCTACATGCGCTCATTCACTTGTTAGCCTGCCTGCGATTGTTCTGCAGACTTTCTCTTGTTAATTCTTGATGTTTGGGAACAAGAGAGTGAAATTCATCCTAAACGTCCAAGAAGAGGTGCCTCGTGGATGGACTACGTTGCCGAAAAAGAAAGTCTGGACATTCACCGCCTGGTGTCCGAATCTCCAGAGGCGCCCGGGACCACCGCCGATAGGCACCACCCATCGTCCATTGGTTGTTTCCCAGTTGGCCGTAATGCCAGTAGTTGTAAGGGAGACATACCAGGCGTGTTTCAAGTTGTAATTGAAGAACGGCTGAAGGTAGAACTGGTTTACGTCAGGCCTGTCCTTATGACCGGCTACAGACCAGATGTTATTGACAAGCACGCCAATGGTCCCAAATTTCGGCTGCGCCAGGGCGACCAAAGTCGGACCTATGCCGAATTTCCCCTGGCTCACAAAGCTTGAGGGAGTACCCGTGGGCACCAGAAAAATCGGGCCTGCGCCCCAGGTCACCTTGCCGCCTGTATTAGGGGAGAAGAAGAATTGGGGTTGAATGTCTCCCAAGCCGTAGGCGCCGGTTTGGTGTTGGAGCGCAGGCCCAGATGGCTGTGGTATAGAGATGGCATAGGGTTGGTAGACGATGGGGGTAACCCAGCGCGTGATCAGGTTCAAGTGTTCCCCGAGCTTGACCGGAATTACCGGCTGAATGAGGAAGACATTCTGGACGCGGTCAGCCGCGCCGATGCCGAAATTCCAGTTCTCCTGAAAGGGTACGCTGATAATACTGGCGATCGGGTTCTGAGCAGCCTTCCGCGCTTTTTCCAGAGCTGCTGCGTCGGCTATGGGGGCTGCGGAAGCTGTCGGCGTGTTTGCCGTTTGGCTGGAACCCGTCATCTGCGCCAACAGCGAAACGCTGAACAGCAAGGTGGTTAGTAGTTGCAATGAACTTTTGATTCGCATAATCGTAGGGTCTCCTTACCGCTCAACGGGTCTCGGTATGGTCTTGGCAAACGGCTTACCAAACTGGAATGCCACCCAAGTTGTTGAACACGGAAGGCGTTGCGTGAGTATGCAATCTTGGTAGATACAAAGTGCCTCCGACATGTCGGACGTGATCCGAAATGTCGGGGATAGACCCCGACAGGTAGTGTTATCGGAAACTGTCCTTGGGCTATTGGTTTGAAAGTTCTTGGATCACGACGCTGCTATCCGCCTGCGAACGGGAGGGCGGTGGCTTGCGTTCGGCGGCTAGGCATCTGGAGCTTCGCGGTGAGGATCAACCGCCAGGTAATTGCTGGCGAAAACAGATCACTTGTGTCCAAGGTTAAAAACCAGACCGACTCCGACCTTTGGGCTTACGTGAGTTTCTCCGCCGACATGAGTGATGGATGCAGTGACATCAAACACTCGGACCGTCCAGCGGTGGCTCAGTTCGTAATCGAGTCCGCCTCCTAACTCTGTAGCAAAGCCATGATCTGTCTCGCCGGACGCCGATTTCTCGAAGACAACACCGAACAAGGCGTAGCCGATCGGTGTCCATCTCTTGTTCTTACGCACGGCAAACTCCGGGCCCAAGGTGATGCTGTGCTCGCTTTCTTCTCCGGTATAGTGGCCATCGAAATCCGCTGCTATTCCCAGCCATGGGTTCACGTTCCCAACGAACGAGGCTTTCCACCCGTTGAAGTTGGTGCCCGAGGAGCGGAGGTAAGAATACCCTCCCAAGATTTCGGCTTGCGGTACCTCGTGCTCTTGCGACCAGGCTGAGTTCGCGCCACACAGCGCGAAGGCAAGCGTCAACACCGCCGGAATCCGCATCAGTCTAAGGGTTCGGATCCTTGGTACCCGCGAGATTCGTCGGAAACGCATCATCCCCCAGAAAGAAACCAATTCCAACAGCGAGTTAAGATGAAACTGAGCAATTCATACTCTCCACCATTTGAGATTACTTCGTGCCAAACACCATCGCGCTAAAGGCCGGTAAGCCGGCTCTGCAATTGGAACAGTTGGGCTCGTGCGAGTCGCTGTTGGCGCATAGAAATGACGCTGCGACCCAGGCTTACTCCTTGCCCACCAGAGCCTTCAGCTTGGCGTACGCCTGGCGATATTCAAGCTCGGCTCGAAACATATCTGCTTCCACCTTTGCCCGTGCCGATTCAACTTCGGGGTTATCTGGTTGATAGCTCGCCTCAACCACTCGGGTGGCGGACGCCATCCGGCGTGCCAATTGAGTGAATCGGCGAGAGCGTTCCAGTTCGATATAGCTGCTCTTGATTGCCCCCGCCACTTTGGCCTTGGTCAATTGCACCCCCAGGTCCGCCATTTCCGCTTGTGCCTTGACCTCTTTCACTCCATGCTCGCGCTTACCGAAATCAAATATGGTCCAAGAGGCCGAGACGCCGATATAAGCGAAAGATCGGGGTAGGACGAGGTTGATTGCGTTTTGGAATGCGTAGCCACCCAAGACTCCGACCGTAGGAACGTACGTCAATTTTGTCGCTGTCAAGCCAGCGTGCGCTTTGATCGCGGTTTGCTCTGCCTCTATCACCTCGGGATTCGCCGTCGCTTTCTCACTAGCTTCCTTTAGCGATATATTTTCGACCAACGGTTCGGGCGGAACGAGTTCCAGCGTTGTCCCTTCCGGCAAGCCGAGCATTTCATCGAGTGACGCAGTCAGTTCCTTCACCTTGCTGGCCGGACCAATGACCGCTTTTTCTGCGTCGATCATGTCCGTCTCTTGTTCCGTCGAGACACTGGTAACTCCCGGACTGCTAGCCATCAACCACTTGGCTCGGATCTTTCTTGCATCTGCCTTGGCGCTGGTAAGTTCCCGTTGGGCAACCAGCAATTCGAAGAAATTCTTCTCGACTTTGCTAGCTGTTTCCGCCACCGGCATTCCCGCCTTCGCCCGGGCGATATTCTCATCCGCCCGCGCGATCTTCGCGAGTTGATAGATGGAAAAGAGCGGCGTGATCGGTTGAACCGCGATGAGGTTAAGCGTGTTCGAATCCTTATTGATTATGTTCACGGCCACCTGATGTTGACCCCCCAGGGGACCCTGCAACGTGAGCACATCGCCAGGATGCTTGTTGTAGTGAAGATCGAAGAACGAGGTACTCAGGTTCGGGAAATATTGTGCCTGCACACCCAGCCGGTGTTGCTTGGCCGCTTCGACCTGCAGTTCTCCGAGCCGCACGAGCGGATTGCTCGCTCCGGCTGCCGCCTCCTGCGCTTGATCCAGCGTGAGTGTAAGCACTCCGTCCTGGCCTGGTGTCAGGGCCGTGGTTGCGAGCCGGACTCCTTGACCAACAGAATTCATGTTGGAATCTGTCTTGGCGCCCAAGTCGACCTTGTACAGCGGGCTTGGCTGCGCTGCAACCGATAGAGGCAACGGGAATCCGAAGGACGCTTTAACGCCGGCATCTTGAGCTGAAGCGCAAAGGCAAGCGGACACTATCCCGATTAACAGAGTCGCGCTCCGGCTCCATGCGTGATTGTGATGGGTCATTGCTCTCCTCCAAAGGATCCAACATTTCCAACACCCCGTCTGGTCTTGGCAAACGGCCTACCAAACTAGATTGCCACCCAAGTTATTGAACAAGGAAGCCGTTGCGCGCGTCTGCAATCTCGGTAGATACAAATTGCCTCCGACATTTCGGACATGTTCCGAAATGTCGTGGGGATCGCGCCCGAGAAAACAGGGTTTATCTGAAACTGGCTCGGGGTCTTGCACTTGGAGCTCTTGGACAATCACGCGGGTTATCCGCAGGCAAGCGATGGAGGCAGGGATTGTTCGACCTGGTGTGCACTCTTCCCAGGAAATCTATTTCGCAAAAGGCGGAACTGATGGATTGCCCGACGCGGCGGACCCGAACCCTCTCAGGGTTGAGGCCTAGGTATGTGCTCTTCGCATACAGAAGCAAACAGGCGGAGCTCTGCGATGCAGCCGAGAACATGGGTAGCGACGTTGGGACAACCGGGATAGTCGCAGAAGTATTCCGAAAGTTTTTCTTCGCAGCCGTCTGGAGCAGTGAGGCCCGTCTTAATGATGACCCATGGCATAGTGAATCCCCCTTTAGAGGAGGGATGCACTATTTTCTCGATAAAGAGAAGTCGTACGCAAGTAACTTGTGGGCAACTCGCACGATAGCGCTTCGAAGCCTTTCAAATGATTTTAGCAACTGATTAGGGGAGTGAGGCACCGCCTCGTTAAAGACTACTTCGCGTTCCCCAATCAAATCCGAACCTACAGTTTCGGCCACGCCATGAAATTCGACGAACAGGTCGCCTTTGAGCTCTGGCGGCTCTTCCTACGACATTTCGGAGAAGCTCCGAAATGTCGGGCAATTGCCAGCCCATCGAGCCCCTTGAATCTTTCGCAAAATGATTGTTATCAGTGTGTTGCCAGGGATTAGAGGATTCATGCCATTGGTGGATGGCTTGCATCCTGGATACCTGCCGAGAGGAGCAAGCGGGCCCCGGCCAATCGTACTACGGGGATATTCAACAGATATCGGATCACAGAAAAACCTCGCCGAGTGAAGGTGATACGAACATGGCATCCCTTACCAACGGCCCACTGCCGACTAATGCACCACCAAGTTTCCACTTGCTGGCAAAGCCAAGCGGGTCTACGTGCAATATCGACTGCACCTATTGCTTCTTCCTGTCCAAGGACGCGCTATATCCAAACGAAAAGCATCGGATGTCCGATGCCACGCTGGAGACCTACATCCGCCAGTTGCTCGAGTCACACCGCGCGCCCAGCGTGACGGTGGCGTGGCAGGGCGGAGAGCCGACGTTGATGAAAGTCGAGTTCTTCCGGCGCTCGATTGATCTGGTCGAAAAGTACCGTCGGCCGGGTCAAAAGGTGGAACACACTTTCCAGACCAATGGCATCCTGCTCGATGACGAGTGGTGCGCCTTCTTCAAGGAGCACAATTTCCTGGTCGGCCTAAGCGTCGATGGTCCTCGTGAACTCCACGACACCTACCGCCTCGACCACAGCAAGCAGGGCACGTTCGATAAGGTCATGCACGGCTGGCGGCAGCTCCGCAAGCACGATGTCGACTTCAACATATTGTGTACGGTCAATGCGGCCAACGAAAAAAACGGTCGTGAGGTCTATAGTTTCTTCCGTGACGAGATGGACGCCAAGTGGGTGCAGTTTATCCCGATCGTCGAGCGCGCCAGTGGTGACACCATCGATATCGCCAACCTGGGTTGGAGTGAGCAGGCGGGTCGCAAGCGCCTGCTCTACACGCAATCTGGAAATCTGGTAACGAAGCGCTCCGTCGGGGGCGAGCAATACGGTCGATTCTTGGTGGATGTCTTCGAGGAGTGGGTACGCCACGACGTTGGCGAGATTTACGTCCAGATGTTCGACGTGACTCTCGAGGCTTATTTTGGCCGCCATGTACTCTGCATCCATGCACCAACCTGCGGACTTGGCCCAGCGATGGAGTACAACGGCGATGTTTACTCTTGCGATCATTTCGTCGAGCCACGCTACAAGCTGGGCAACATCCACGAAAACCATCTTGTGCAACTCGTCGCCTCGGCCGAGCAGCGCAAGTTCGGAGATGACAAACGGGATTCGCTCACTGCCCAGTGCCAGGGTTGTGAGGTTAAGCAGCTCTGCAACGGGGGCTGTCCAAAGGATCGTTTTACGCTTTCGCGTGACGGCGAACCGGGCCAGAACTACCTCTGTGCGGGCTTAGAGTTGTTCTTCAAACATACGCGTCCGGCGATGCAGACGATGGCTCTACTGCTGCAGCAGAACCGCCCTCCCTCCGATGTGATGGCGTTGACCGCGGCCGAGGACGCGAAAGGCGGGCCCTATGCGCCTTGTCCTTGCCTGAGCGGCAAAAAGTTCCGCTTTTGCCACGGCGACCACGCACCGCAATCGCCTTTCAGTCGATTGAACCTTTCGTCAGACAGAGCCGAACATGGACTACGCCAGTGACAGGCGACATTGGATGGTTCGAGGTTAGCGCTAAGGGCGGTTTGCCCGGCCGACAACGCCGCCCGACGGGGGATCCCTCACATCGGCCGGACGTTTCTTAACAGAGGTAGAGGCGAGCCGGATGACTTGGAAGCAGCAGGCACAACGAATGCATAGGGAGGCGCAGACGTTTTACTTCGCCTTCAAACATCCCCGTGTTCATTGGTACGCAAAACTGGTAGCAGCCTGCATCGCAGGCTACCTGTTGAGTCCAATTCAGCTGATTCCGACCTTCATTCCGGTGATCGGCGTCTTGGACGACCTCCTCGTTCTCTTTCTGGGGGTAAAGCTGCTTCAGAGAATAATTCCGCAGGACATTCTCGCGGAATGTCGTGAGCAAGCCAACGTCGCCGAAAAGCGGCGAAAAGATGAAGTCAGATCAACATCCACCGTCATTTCGGTTCTCGGGGCATTAGAACGCGTGATCCTTCACCCGGCGGGCGAGAAGTAAGGACGGTTCGATGGATTAGGCCATGCAGGTCCAAGAAGGTGTAACAACAGCCGGATGAGTCATAGAAACAAGGAGGAAGGTTCGATGGAACCCCCGGCGAAAAATCCGCAAGTTCCTTGTTTTTCGGGCGAGCAGAATGCGGGCGAGACCGCTGAGTCCGCGGTGAGGAATTTCTCGATCGTCGTGGGCGGACCTGTTTACGACTTACTCCTTCACTTTCACCTTGTTCGACAGACCTTACCGAACGTGTGGCGCAGGATTGTCGCCCTGCTGGCGATTACCTGGTTGCCACTTCTGCTGCTTTCGCTCAGAGAGGGGCTGGCCTTGGGCCACCAGGTGAGGATCCCCTTCCTTTATGACTGTGCCATGTACGGACGCCTACTCCTCGGATTGCCCCTGCTGCTGTACGCAGAGCTTCTGATTGACCCACCGATTCGGCAGGCAGTTTCAGAATTCCTGGAAGCTCGCCTGGTGCCAGATCAAGAATTGCCCAAGTTCGAGAGCATCTTGAGAAGAGTGCAACGCATGCGAGACTCTTGGATTCCTGAAGTCATCCTGCTTGTCTTGGCGTTCTTCCCGGTATATCTGTTTCAGCACGAGTGGGTAACCGGTGTGATCACGAACTGGCATACCACGGCAACGGGAATGTCCGCAGCGGGATGGTGGTATGCAGTTGTTAGCGCTCCCTTCATGCGCTACATCGCCTACCGTTGGGTATTCCGATATTTTCTCTGGCCGGTCTTAATATGGCAGATCAGCCGGTTGCAGCTCACGCTCATGCCTACGCATCCGGACCGCGCTGCTGGTCTGAACTTTCTCTCAATGACCCAAAAACATTTCGGAATCCTGGCCTGCGCCATAGGCTGCTCAGTTGCCGGTCGCGTCGCTAACATGATGCTGTTCGAGGGAGCGCGGCTGGCCTCTTTCGAATCCCGATTGGCAGGGTTTGTTGTGCTGTCTGTGATCGTGGGTTTGTTGCCTCTGGCCTTGTTGATCCCCAAGCTGAAGGAAGTGCGGAAGCAGGGGTTGCTGGACTACGGCAGGTTCGCAAAAACGTACACTGAATCATTCGACCGAAAATGGGTCCATTGCGCGGCAAAACCCGCAGAACCCATGTTGGGAACACCCGATCTTCAATCTCTCGCCGACTTGGGAAACAGCTTCGCCTTCGTTGAGAAAATGAGGAAGACACCCATTTCCAGGAAGCTAGTTCAACAACTCGCCGGATGGACTGCCATCCCGCTCATCCCCGTAATCATCCTCGGCACTCCCCTTCCGGTACTGATGCGCGAGGTGATGAAGTTGATTATGTAGGCGACCAAATGGTGATCCCAATTTGCTTGACTATAAGGAAGTGTCGGCGTGATTACTTGTAGCCCCTTTCCCCAGCTGTAGATGTACTTCAAGGTGAATCCCGTGTAGCCCGGACCGTTCCGGTGCACGAGCGCCCTTGCGAACTCAAGAACAAGCAGTTGCGGGAAGATTTCTCTTCCTTGGTAAAGTGCGCGGGTCTGTCAACCGGGCATATAACTGGTCGCGGGTGCAAAGAATTGCGAACGCGATCCAGATCCAGGTGAAGACCAGCTGTCTGCGCATGGCAGCAATTTAGCGGACGCCGCGATCAGCGTATGCAAGAACCACTGAAAGGAATTGCCACAGCAGGTGGCTTTTTTAAAGAGAGGACTCCGTATGCCACAGCCGCCTCATGTAGAACGTCATTTCACGGGTGGTGAGACTGTTCGCGACGTTGTCATCGGCATGTCGGACGGGCTGACCGTTCCCTTCGCACTAGCCGCGGGTCTTTCGGGAGCGGTTGCCTCGGCACACGTGGTTGTCGTGGCCGGTTTGGCTGAAATTGCGGCAGGATCGATCGCGATGGGGTTAGGCGGCTTTCTTGCAGCCAAAAGCGACGCGGAACACTATGAGCAAGAATTGGCACGGGAGAAAAAGGAGATTGAAACGATCCCGGGGGCGGAAGATTCAGAAGTTTTCGAGATCTTTGAATCGTATGGTCTGAGCAAGGAAGAGAGCCGGCCGGTTGTCTCCGCCCTGCGGCAAAAACCCGAGGCATGGGTCAACTTCATGATGCGTTTCGAACTCGGGTTGGAAAGGCCCCGTCGTGGCCGAGCTCTTGGGAGCGCGTTGACCATTGCCGGGGCTTATGCCCTCGGCGGCCTTGTCCCGCTCTCACCTTACATGTTGCTGACTCAGATGCATTCAGCGTTCCTGTTGTCGGTGACCGTCACACTTCTGGCCCTGTTCGTTTTCGGATACGTCAAGGGACGTTACACAGGAACCGCAGCGATGCGGGGAGCGATTCAGACACTTATCATTGGAGCATTAGCAGCGGGCGCCGCCTACCTTATTGCAAAATGGATCGCCTAGTTTGTTCGTACTGTACATGAGAAACCCTGAACTGATATTCCGCCGATTTGTGGAGCGTTCTGAAGAGAACACGCCACGAGTAGAGTCAAATGGCCAGAACTACCGGCCTTTGGCGTAGCGACATCGCACTTGATCCCGTTTGGACCAGTTGGTTTTCTTTGTGTTCCGTACGATTGCCTGTGACCTGTATTTATTGACAGTTACCCGCCGTGACGAGCGCACTAGGCTGATGGGGAGAGTGTGTGTTCCCTTGAAGGATTAAGGACTCCGCCATGACACAAGAAGAGTCTCGTTTGCAGGAAGCCCGTCAAGGCACGTTCAACTGGAAGAAGTGGGGCCCATACCTGAGTGAGCGACAGTGGGGAACGGTGCGCGAGGACTACAGCGAAGGCGGTGACGCCTGGAATTTCTTTACCCACGATCAAGCCCGCTCGCGCGCTTACCGCTGGGGCGAGGACGGCATCGCCGGCATTTCCGACGAGAAACAGCACCTGTGCTTCGCGCTGGCCCTGTGGAACGGGAAGGACGCCATCCTGAAGGAGCGTCTCTTCGGCCTCACCAACAGCGAGGGCAACCACGGTGAGGATGTGAAAGAGTATTACTTCTACCACGACAGCACCCCGACCCATTCCTACATGAAGTACCTCTACAAGTACCCGCAGGCGGCATTTCCTTACACGGATCTAGTAGAGACGAACCGACGTCGTTCCAAAAACGACATGGAGTACGAACTCCTCGACACCGGCGTCTTCAATGACGACCGGTACTTCGATGTCTTTGTTGAGTATGCCAAGGCGGGCCCGGAAGACATCCTGGTGAAGATCACCGCCGCCAACCGCGGGCCGGAGGCGGCAGAACTGCATCTGTTGCCGACGCTGTGGTTCCGCAATGACTGGTCGGCGTGGATTGCCGAATCTAACCGAGCTGCCGAGAAACCGACTCTCAAGCAGATGGAGGCTGCGGCCGGCACGAGCGCGGTGGCGGTAGCGCATCCCCTGCTGGGCAAATACACCCTTTCCTGCGAAGGCGATGTACCGCTGCTCTTCACCGAGAACGAAACCAACCACGAGCGACTTTTTGGACAAAAGAACGAGAGCCCCCACGTCAAGGACGGCATCAACGACTGCGTAGTGCTGGGCAACCAGGGCGCGGTGAACCCCGACAAAAAGGGCACCAAGGTAGCAGCGCACTACCAGATCAATGTCGGTGCCGGTCAAACCAAAGTGATTCGCCTGCGGCTCTCCAACAGTTCTGCGGACCAGAAGGGCAAAGTTTTCGGAAAGCAATTTGATGAAGTCTTCGCTGACCGGCTTCGTGAAACCGATGAGTTTTACCAGTCGGTCACACCGCCATCGGTGAGCGAAGACGTGGCCAAGGTGATGCGCCAGGCCATCGCCGGCATGCTCTGGAGCAAGCAGTTCTTCTTCTTCGACGGTGACAACTGGCTGGACGAGCACCACTCCAACCCGCTCCATACCGGATATCGAAGTTCCCGGAACTCGGAGTGGTACCACATGCTGAACGAGGACATCATCTCGATGCCGGACAAATGGGAGTACCCCTGGTACGCGGCCTGGGACCTGGCTTTCCATACCCTCCCGCTCTCGATCGTAGACCCTGACTTCGCCAAAGAGCAGATGAAGTTGATGCTCCGTGCCACCTACCTGCACCCCAACGGCCAGATACCTGCCTATGAGTGGAACTTCAGCGACGTGAACCCTCCGGTCCACGCCTTTGCCACTCTCTTTCTACACCGCACCGAGCAGGCCCTGCGCGGTGAGACGGACGTCGAGTTCCTCAAGTCGGCATTCAACAAGCTGGCGCTGAACTTCACCTGGTGGGTGAACCGTAAGGACCGCTTCGGCAAGAATGTCTTCGAAGGCGGATTCCTCGGCCTCGACAACATTGGCGTCTTTGACCGCAGCGCTCCGCTGCCTACGGGCGGCTATCTCGAGCAGGCGGACGGCACGGCCTGGATGGCCTTGTTCAGCCAGAACATGCTGGAACTCGCGTTCGAGCTCGCCGCCCACGACCCCACGTACGAGGCAATGGTCTTGAAGTTCGCACAACACTTCATCTACATTGCCGCGGGCATGAACCGGCCCGATCAGCACGGCATGTGGGACGAGGAAGACGGCTTTTACTACGACCTCTTGCGGCTCCCCGATGGCAGCGCCACGCGCCTCAAGGTGCGGTCGATGGTGGGGCTCCTGCCCCTGTGCGCTACAACAGTAGTCGAAAAGTGGCAGCGGGAGCAGATGCCGGAGGTGGTGGCACAGTTCTGGAAGCACCTGCACCGGACACCCGAACTGCTGGAGACCATGCACGCCACAGGCCCGGGTCAGTTTGGCGTGGCGGAGCGCGGCATCATAGCTCTTCTCAACGAAGAGCGACTCCGCAGGATACTCACGAGGATGCTGGATGAGAACGAGTTCCTGAGCCCCTACGGCGTCCGCTCGCTTTCCAAGTTCCACGAGCGGCACCCGTACGTCTTTAACGCAGGCGGCCAAGAGTACCGGGTGGACTACCTGCCGGCCGAGTCTAACACCGGCATGTTCGGCGGTAACTCCAACTGGAGGGGACCGATCTGGATGCCGGTCAACGCGCTCATCATCCGGGCCCTGCTGAACTTCTACCTGTACTACGGCGACAACTTCAAAATCGAATGCCCCACCGGCTCGGGCAAGCTGATGAACCTCTTCGAGGTAAGTAAAGAAATCTCCGACCGGCTCACGCGGATGTTCACCCGCGACGAACACGGCCGGCGACCCGTCTACGGCGGCACGGAGAAGTTCCAGAGCGATCCCCACTGGCGCGACCATATCCTGTTCTACGAATACTTCCATGGCGACAACGGTGCCGGGTTGGGTGCCAGCCACCAGACCGGCTGGACCGGGCTGGTAGCCAAGCTCATCCAGCTCTACGGGGTTCTGGATGCGAAGAGGGTCCTGGGAGGTGGTAAGCGGGCCGCGTTCACTACGGATGCCCACGAAGCTGCGGCGTGAGGGAAACGTAGAACCATGGTCACCCGTGAAGCACCAGTTCGCTTACGCTGATCGGTGAGAAAGACGCTGCGAAATGAGTGTAACCGTACCCATTGTTCACGTCGTCGACGATGATCCGTCTTTTCTTACCGCGATCTCGCGGCTGCTCCGGGTGAACGGATTCTCTGTAAAAACATATTCGTCAGCGCATGAATTTCTTGCGCAACGTGACGCAGATGCACCAGGGTGTGTGCTGGCCGACTTGCGAATGCCTCAAATGAACGGACTCGCTCTGCAATCTGCTCTTGCGCAGACTCCCAATCCACTGCCGATTCTCTTCTTAACCGGCCGTGGAGATATTCCCTCGAGCGTCCGAGCTATGCGCGGTGGGGCCGAGGATTTCCTGCAAAAGCGTGCTCCCAAAGAGAAGGTGTTTTACGCAGTCACACGAGCGCTTGCCCGCGATGCTCGTGAACGCGAGGCGCGTGACAGACGGCGTGAGCTAAGCACGCGTTTCGACAGACTCACCGGGTGCGAGCGCGAAGTGCTTGCACATGTTGTGCAGGGACAACTCAACAAGCAGATTGCCTGGGATTTGGGCATTCACGAGCGCACAGTGAAGCTACATCGCACCGCGATCACCACGAAATTAAAGGTACAGTCCGTGGCGGACCTTACCCGACTCGCGCAGGAGGCGGGCATCTTCCCGGAGCTCGTCCGGACATTCCCCAAAGAGCGGACAGCGATACCTCTCCATTTCGATGGTGCTCATGATTCAGGAACTGGGACACAAATGAAAATTACGGTTCGGGTCGCACGTGTCTCCCTAACGGAGGTAGCGAAGGGGGCGCGAAGTGACGAAATCACCCAGTCGATCAAGATCCCGCAATGATTTCTCGACCTCTTCAAATCGGTGTTGTGTTACCAAGCCCTCCCTCAAAGTCCTAGAACGAATCAGGGCAGGGGCTACCTGCCAATGAGTCTGATTACGATCATCTGGTCCATGACAGCGTGTTTAGCTGTCGTGATCGAAAGCTGGGGGCAGGTCACTCCCACGGCGAAGGTGCGCAATCCTTGCGACTGGAGTTCCTTGAAGTTTGTCCGACCGACGTAAGGATCCACGGCGGCAAAAGACGCAGATGAGGCGAGTAAAACGCATATGTTTCGGGATTCCTCAATACGCAAGGTTGCTGGACCCACCCTGACCTTCCCCTAAGGGCAGTAGACGGCGTATGGGTTCGCGCGCATACTTCGGTTGCTCGCCACTCTGCCCGTTCCTAGCCGCGGGACGGAGCAACCGAGCCCACGTGTGTTACGGCTTTTGTCCGTTGCGTTCATCGAATGTCCTTTAGCACACGAAGGACACTCAGACTAATTCGAAAGAAAAGGAGGCTAATATGTACGGATTCAAAGCGTTCGTTTTCAACGGCAGAAAAACGGCTGGCAAGGCCTTCGAGATTCTCGAGGACCACACGCCGGTCTATCCATGGATTGACGACGCCGCCGTAGTGTCGCGGAACAAGTTCGGCTTCATCCGGATTCACAGCACGTGGGCGCAGGACGACAGTGCGGTCGGCGTCGGAACCGGGTTAGGTGCCTTGACCGGCGCCCTACTCGGGATGTTGTTGGGACCGGGCGGAGCGTTGGCAGGGGCCGCGACGGGCGGCTCACTGGGCGCCCTGTTCGGCGTCACCGACGAGATCGCCTTCGACGACCCGCGGTTGGACGACTTTGCGGCTTCGCTTAGCAAGGATACCTCGGCGTTGATTCTGGTGGCCGAGGAAATCACTCTCGCCGACTTCACCACAGCGGTCGAGCCCTTCGGTGGGAAGATCATCCAGACGAACCTCAACGAGGACGAAGTTAACGCTCTGAGGAAAGCTCTCAAGAAAGTGGCCGTTCCGGCTGATTCTACGAAATGAATCCTTCGGGAGTTGTATAACGCAGGAGGCGTGTACCTTCCAGGTTTCCACTCCTGTAGTTTTCATCGAATGCCGACGGGCCGCATCCGTGAACCGAATTGGTGCGGCCTTTATTGTTCGAGCCAGATTTCGTGTGTAAATCACCGTCCTTAAATACCCGCTCAGAAAAGTCCATGAACTGGGCGTTGCGGCAGAGAGAACAACTGCTGTTAACAGGTCAGCATGACCCGTATTGCGAACTTGCGCCGCTTTGGTGAGAACGTGAGAACGGATACGTTCTAGCATTTTCTAGCAGACAAGCAGGGTAATGCGTGTCAGAATGCCTCTAGTAGAGGGGAAGGTAGGCTCAAGTTACAGAAAACGCTGCAACTCGTTGATAACGCGGTCCGGGTTTGGACCCAAGAATAAAATCCCCCTCCCGGCACCACGTCCAAACCCTTGAAAACTCTCAACTAGGGGACACTAGGTAACCGCACGGGATGCGGTGGAGTTCGTTGAAACATCATCAGTGTCCCCAGATTGTGCCCGCACCGCCGTTCGCCCTTCCGCAACCGCTCTTCCTTGTTCGGCTCGCTTCTCTGGTTCTCGCAGCTTGAGAATGGCATCGTTCATCTCTGAACGACTATTGATGGCGTAACGCTCGAAAGCGCTTCGAGGGTGCCAGTCGCCAATCTTCATCGTTCATCGCTCGTCTTGACCAAAGTCCCTAGCATCTAGGAGCAAACTCTCAGTCATCATGACCTTGCGACCATAGCGATTCTTCGTCGTCCCCGGTTCTAGACGGATGACCCGCTGCGCGATGTCAACCTGCGAAACAAGCATCGAGAGCAGTTGGCAGTTCACGCTGTTCTAGCGTTTATCTAAACGGGGGCCGAGTGGGGCAACGGGATGAGCAGCTACTGGTGGTCTCCACGGAAGATCGATGTACGCGAACTTAGGACTTTCATCATTTCCTGCGTTGTCGGTTGCATAGAAATCCACTCGGTATCTCGCGGACGGATTCGGCAATGTGAAAGTTGCGTCTGGGCCGGCAACAAATGTGTAAGCCGGAAGAGGCGGGGTCTCAGTTGTGTAATAGCGATACCAGACGTTCTGCACACCTGAGCCCTGATCCGTTGCGTGAATCGTGACCTGCTTCGCTGTCTGCGTTTGTCCTCCAATGGCTACGAAAGCCGATTCTCCAGGCCCCGGACCGACTGTGACGGTAGATACGCTGAGAGTGCTAACGGGTGCCGTCGTATCAACTGGCTCATAGAGCTTTTCAAGTATCACGCCGTGGAAATTCGTGTTGATAGCTTTTCTGTTTGAGTCAACAGTCATCGTCAGGTTGACTGGTCCCCAACCGTTAGCTCTTGCGCCGTACTGAAAACTCGTTTGACGTCCTGTTATCGTCGCACTACCGTCCGCATTGTCGGTGATCGTCCCAAAGAAGACCTCGGCGTCATTGGGAATCTGCGACGTAGATCCCTGCTCAAGGGATGCGCGGGTGCGAGTGAGGCTGAGCATCCAGATGCTGTTCCCGATTTGTCGAAGATACTGTGTCCCACCGTTCTGGTGGTCTCCCCAAACGCCGGTCAGATTGTTCCGGGCCTTGCCGGCCCAATCGCCAAGGGGAGGGTTGATGACATCCAGGGAGTAAATCGGGTGGATCTCCTGGACTTGCGAGTTATTGTCGTCGCTGTACTTCTTGCCTATATAACAAGGGCGACTCACGCCGTGGCCGCAATCGAGAATGAGGACACCCGTAATTCTAATCTGGGATCCCGGTTTGAGGGAGACACCGTTGATCGAAAGGCCCGCAGGCACCAGGTATGGTCCAACTATGGGTGAAACGACGGTCTCGAAAAATGCCTGGAGATTTTCAGGATGCTCGTAGGCATCCACCGGCTGGCCATTAAGGAGAATACTGTTGCCTCCTTTATCCGCCCAACCGGGAAACAATGTGCGCCCAGTATTACTTGCACCACATTTGGCGGTATGTCCATACATCAGCGCTTCAGCATGGATATAGCCTTCCCCCGGCTGTAACCCCGCTGCCGCGGCTGCCGTTGCGTCCCAAAGCTTCGCGGTAACATCCTCGGGGTGATTGCCGCCCCAACCGAGTGTTGTGAAGTACATGTCACCGGGGATAACAGCGGCATTCATGTTTAGATCATGATCGTGGCCGCTTTGGGTGATGGTCGTAAAATCACAGATGAAGTTGGAATAAGAACGCTCCCCGTCAGTGTCATCAAGAGAAGGCGCGTTTTCAGTAACGCCTCCGTTGATACTGACATCAAGAACGCGGCCAAAAAAGACGGTTTCATCACGGTACTCGTGCAGTCCATTCTCATACAAGCTGTGAGGGTCGTCACTTTTCTCCACCTGAAGAAATCGGCTGTCAATGTCGGCACCTTCGCTAAGTGCTGGAGAGGGCAACAATTGCTTTGCGGTCAGGCCTCCTGTCTCGGCGAGCACCTTGAGTTGATAGCCACTCGCAATGCGTGTGGGGGCGGCACTGATTTGTAGAGTCAGCGTGCCGGATTTCAATGAAGCGCCACGGGGCACTTCAGCCCAATTGCCAAATACGGTGTTGTCGCTCAGAATTGTCCCTTTGAAGATATTGGTGAAGGCCACTCCGCGGTGAAACACCTCGTCACTCGGTTGGCCCGGGTCGAGACTGAAGCCTGCCCACCAGAGATCCGTGCCATTCTGCTGCAAGAAATAGACGCTGCCATCGTCAGCGAAGTAGGTTCCCGTCACGTTCGGGCCAGCTGCACGGACAGTCTTAAGACTCACCGGCAAAAGAGTAAGTCCGATGAGTGTGGATACGAGATAAACCAGAACCAGAGAGGGGGTCGGGGCAGGAGAACGCATTGCAACCTCCTAATCTCTTTTGTCTTATTCCGTTCGGGCCTGACTTTGCAACGATTCCGGTACTCTATACTTCGTCTTCCTTCAGCGCAATTGAATAGCTCCCTGCCTATTTCAGCGCCTGTTATCGAGCATGTTTGATAACCCCTTATCATGCCTGAGAACGGCGATAAAACAGGCTTTCACGGCCCTTCGCCGAACTGCTGAAGGGAAATACACAGGTCTTCCGAGTTCTCGCGGAACGCGCATACGGCAAGATGACCTTCTCGGTACCTGACGATTCCGGTCAAAAGGTCATCATTCTACGGGGCGCTGAAAGATGCGTTCGCTGACGTCCGGATGCGGTGCCATGTGCCATCGCCAGAGTGTGGACGAAGGCGGGGTTGTGGCGGTGGACGATGATGGCGAGATACGAATTTACCAGGAGGCCTGCTCTGACAAGCTAAGCCGTTCCAGGTAACGATGGAAAAACTGGAGAACTGTGCCCAGATTGTGCCCATCCGAAGGTTGGAGGACCTTCTTCTCGCGCTCCGGGCAGCGCTCAAATCCCGCAGAATAACGATGCGGCGAAAGACGAGTGGTTGCTTCGACCCTCAGCGAATCGCTGTACCTCGTCTACTTACTCATCGGCCAAAGCTGTCCATGATTTATCCGGGTTAAACAGCCCCATCTCTTTGAAGTTTTCGAGGCTCGCTGGTCCGAAGTCTTTCTCGTAAACGATGCCGTCGTGGCTGACGATGAAAGTTTTGACTCCGGTCACGGCGTACTCGGCCGGTGCGGCCACGAGGGCGAAGCCCCCGATCATGACGTCTTTCACAACAAAGTCCATTTGGCCGAGCGGTGCGTCGGGACCCTGACCTTTCAGAATCTTGAAGAAGTAGCCGTGATACGGTTCTGCTCCGCTGGTATACCCCTGCTCGATAGCGAGGGCAATTTTTTCGCCGATGGGACCTCCCCAGCTGCCGTCGGCATTCTGCCAGGCCAACCCATCCTGCTTGCCGGGGGTGCTGACGATGCGTTGAGCGTACTGGTTCACGGCATACCCCTGGCGCGGCTGGAGGGCATAATCGTGCTGGGCTTCAACATATCCATGGCAGATCTGGATTGCGTCGAGTTCATTGGCGCCGATCCGGCGGTAGAGGAGTTCCTGGCGTCCGGCCTTGGCATCAAAGGACCATTTCCCGCCGGCCTTCACAATTGGAACCGGGAAAGGCCAGTCTTCATTTCCTACCAGGAGAAAAGCGCGATTTCCGCTTCTGGGATCCAGTGAGATGCTCTTCTTTTCGTGGGCTTCAGCCACGAAATCAGCCGCGTGCTTCTGGTCTTGCGCATATTCCCCGCTGAATACGATGTCGTTGCCTTCAGAGCCGAATATCTGGCTCAGCGCAAAGGTGTCAAACTTCTCGGCAGCCTCGACCAGCACATCCGCCGCCTGCTGCGGAGAATCAAACGTTCTTGCCGCGGCAGTCGGAGTGGCCGGAGGGTGGTTCTGTGGGGGTTGCTGCGCAAGGCAGGGCAACCCACACGAACAAATCAGCGCGATAACCCAGCAAAGGCGCCGTCCGAGGATTTGATTCCCATGGCCTGATCTCATGGTGTGCTCCTGTGATTTCCGTTGTCCATCCCGAATAGTTATCTACGCCGCCCGCCACCGCCGCCACGGCGGCCTCCGCCTCCACCTCCACCTCGAGATCCCATGCTAGAGGCGCCGCGGCTACCACTGGAGCGCGCGCTCGATCCGTTGTACCCGCGCGAACCTCCGCCAAAGGCATCCCGGT
>Ga0335085_10003686_pt1 | contig 26161 bp, 23 predicted proteins | sample Lox_Sample_45_FD_206712 | JGI IMG/M metagenome (GOLD analysis project Ga0335085, IMG submission 206712) | Soil microbial communities from Loxahatchee National Wildlife Refuge, Florida, United States - Lox_Sample_4.5 | ecosystem: Environmental > Terrestrial > Soil > Wetlands | place: USA...
CTGTCTGCCATCCCTATCCCCTGCGTCGCATGGGCGTCATCACCTAAGGCAAGAGCCGGATGCGGGAAATCCGCCTGTCCGGATCCGTGGAGGGTGTTGTGAGCAATCATGATTCCTACTCCGACTGCATTAGTTCCGAGCGCCGCTGTTCATGCGCAAACACCATCGGCCAGTTGCTGTGTCGTGACTGCGGGCGGTCTCAATGATTCCAAAACGACCATGAACGTTACGGGGGCGCCGCCCAACAAAAATGGAAGCTATATTTCAAGTGAAACGCAGAACTTTCCGATGAGCTGCATAAGTTCTGTAAACCAAAAATCCTGCCAGACTCCTAATCCACCAAACAATGTCGTTACCGCGACCGGTGGCTATGGCTGGTTTGCAGATGGCAGTTTTGTTGCTTGCAATCCGGGATGGGTTACCTCTACTACCGCCACGCTCGATCCCAGCACCGGAATTTCCATATGGGCAAACAAGGGGATCAGTTATAGCGGGCTGAAGGGCGGAACATGCTACTCACCAAGTTCCCAGGAAATGACCACGAGTTGCAATTACGTCGAATGTCCAACGGTCGTCGGCGGTGGCGGCTGTAATCCTGATTGCCCTCTGCCGCAACAACCACCGGAATCGCGCATGTTCCACCATCCGCCGAAGTTTCTTACTGTTCAAGCCACCGAATGCTGCAGCCCTGTTCTTATTGATACCACCGGCTTGGGATTCAGCCTAACAAGCCCACAAACCGGGGTACTGTTCGACATTAATGGAAGCGGTGTCAAGCTTCGAATAGCATGGACGGCAAAGGATTCCGGCGACGCATTCTTGGCGTTGCCTGCTTCCGATGGTTTGGTTGCACAGCGGCAGACAATTGTTCGGCAGTAGCACATTTCAAGCGCCTTCAACAAGTCCAAACGGATTTGCCGCGCTCGCTCTTTACGATTCGGTTGCAAACGGCGGGAATGAGGATGGCATCATCGACTCGCGGGACGCGATCTGGCCATCGCTGAGGCTTTGGATTGATGCGAATCACGATGGCATCTGCCAGCTTGAAGAAATGCACACACTGCCCTCCTTGGGCATAAACTCAATCAGCCTACGATACTCCCTCAGCGAAAGAGTGGACCAGTTCGGAAATCAATTCCGGTACAGGGCAGCTATCAACCCTGATGATCCTGGCGAATCGCGTGTTGGCCGCCTCGCATACGATGTGTTCTTCCTCGTCGATTTGAGCACTATATCCGCCGATTCTGAAGCACGCAAATGCATGGTTGTGAATCCAGTGGATATTGAAAAGTAAATAGCGGAAGCAAGGCCGGGAAAAGGTGGCGCAAAGGTGTCCCTACTAGAAGCTCAAGCCCTAGACTAAAGGCTGAGAAACCAGAAGATTAATCGCTCGCGAGGGCGCGGAGGACGCTGGGGGCGTAGGTGGCGCCGGAGAGGATGGATTTGACATGCGCAATGGCTTCGGGGATGGCATTGTGCACCGCAGAAGAAAGAGAAAAGGAGAACGCGAAGGATTGCGCGCCGATAGTGAGGAGATAGGCGCGCCTGGGAACGCGATTATAAAGTTGGCGGCTCATGAGCAGCAGCAGGGCCGGATTGCAAGAGTGTGTGAGCAGGGCGTGGCCCTCGCCGACGTAGGGCGTGACGGCTTCGCAGTGGACAAAACCGGGAGAAAAGCGTTCGGAAGCGTCGAGAAAGATGGCCAACTCGCATTGGCTCAGCGGCTCGACGAGTTCGGGAGTCCATTGTTGCGTGGTGTGGACGAGAAGCTCAGGACCGGCAAGTTGCTCTCGAAGGAGCCGAGCGAGGTGCAAGGCGACGGCATCGTCACCGCGAAGCGGATTACCACAAGCAAGGATAAGAGTGCGATTCATTGGAGTAATTGGCCCGTGACCCGTGACCCGGTTTCCGTGAGGAGCGATCTGAGGATCCAAGTTGGTGGGAGATTTTACAGCTGAGATCCCTCGGGCATCCACGCTGGATGCCCTCGGAATGACAAAGTCATTTGAAATGACGAGGCCGGCTCGGCGCAAGGCGCTCATGACGGACGCAGGACCTCGTCGAGGAGATGGCCGTCGGGAGCGCGCAGCTGGATGTGCAGCGGGATGTGACCATCGGCGTGCGTCGAGCAGCTCAAGCATGGGTCGAAAGCGCGGATAACGGCTTCGACGCGGTTGAGCATGCCTTCGGTGAGTTTTTCGCTGCGAACAAAATGCTGAGCGGCCTGCAGGATGCCTCGATTCATCGCGAGATTGTTGTGATTGGTGGCAATGATGAGGTTGGCCCAGGTGATGCGACCCTGTTCGTCCACGCGATAGTGATGGATCAGCGTGCCGCGAGGAGCTTCTGCTGCGCCGACGCCTTCGAGATTGTTGAGCGCGGCGGTGGAACGTACGTGTGTGCTGAGAATGTCGGGATCCTCGAGAAATTCCTGCATGTGTTCGAGGCAGAAGATAATTTCGATAAGCCGCGCGTAGTGGTAGTGGAATGAACTCAGAATGGCATGGCGCTGCAAGGCGCGGAACTCGACCCATTCCTGCTGGGCGAGCGGGGTATTCCACTGATCGACGATGTTCAGCCGGGCGAGCGGGCCGACGCGATAGATGCCGTCAGGGTGGCCGAGCGGAAGATAGTAGGGAAATTTCATGAAGGTGAATGGCTCGACGGCTTCGCCAAGGAATTGCGGATATTCGGCAGGAACAAGTTCGTCGGCAACGATCTTTCCGTGTGCGTCCGTGAAGCGGATGCGGCCTTCGTAATACCCGGGACGGCCGTCGGCGGTGACGAGTCCCATGAAGAGCGTGGGGAAGGTGGCAAACGTGCGGATTTCCTCGCGGAAGGTCTCGACGTTTTTTTTGAAAAACTGCAGGGTTTTGACGGCAATCTGAGTCACTTCCGGGATGGCGGAGAGAATGGAGTCACGGTTTTTTTCGGAGAGCGGTTCATTGACGCCGCCGGGAACGACCCAACGCGGGTGGATGCGCTTGCCGGCCAGGGTTTCGATGACTTGCTGGCCGAACTGACGAAGACGAATGCCGCCGCGGGCGAGCTCGGGGTTGGCGCGAAGGACGCCGAAGATGTTGCGATCTTTCGGGTCGGCATCCATGCCAAGCAACAAATCGGGAGAAGACAGATAGAAAAAGCTGAGCGCATGCGACTGAATGATCTGCGCGAGATTCAGGACCCGGCGGAGTTTGGCAGCAGCTGGGGGAACGCGGACGGCGAGCAAGGCGTCGCAAGCCTTGGCGGAGGCGAGCAGATGGCTGACGGGGCATATGCCGCAGATGCGCTCCATCAGGTACGGCATTTCGTAGAACGGGCGGCCTTCGCAGAATTTTTCAAAGCCGCGGAATTGTGTGACGTGGAATTGCGCGTTGACCACTTCGCCGCGATCGTCGGTCTGCAGGGTGATTTTCGCGTGGCCTTCGATGCGCGTAACCGGGTCGATGGTGATCGTTTTGCCCATGAATCCCTCGCTAGGCCCCAATGCGCGTGAGCGCGGCGATATCCGGAGTGCGCCCCGCGAGAAGTTCAGTGAGGACCGTGAATATGGTGTCGGCGGAGGGCGGACAGCCGGGAATATAAATGTCCACGGGAACGATTTCGTGAACGGGCCGGGCATTTTTTAGAAGCTTCGGAAGGTGTTCCGAGGGATTTTGCTGCTGAACGGTAGCGGTTTCGGAATAGGCCCGGCTGAAAAGCGCAGCGAGAGGAAAGGCATTGCGCATCGCCGGGACGTTTCCCGTGACCGCGCAATCGCCGAAAGCGACAAGCGTGCGCGTGCGCTGCCGGAGGAGCAGGATTTTGTGCTCGTCTTCGTCGGTGCTGACGGAGCCTTCGACGAGCGCGATATCAATTTGTTCGGGGAAGTGCTTCTGATCGACAATCGGCGAGCAAACGATATCCACCAGTTCGCCCAGCTGAATGATGCGCTCATCGATATCGAGGAAGGACATGTGGCACCCGGAGCAGCCGTCGAGCCAGATGGTGGCGAGCGTTTGTTTGCTCATCGGGTGCCCTCGCGCATTTCCTTGAGATACGTCAGAAAATCGGGATCTTTACGGGTCAACACGCCCACTTTGCTTTTTTCGAACAGAGCGCCGGTGGGGCAAGCCTGAATGCATTTGCCACAACTGGTGCAGGTGTCGGAAGTGCCCCAGGGCTGCTCGAGATCAGAGATGATGCGGGAATTGACACCGCGACCCTGGACGTCCCAGGTGTGCGCACCTTCTATCTCGGTGCAGACGCGGACGCAGCGCGTGCACAGAATGCAGCGATTGTGATCGAGCGTAAAGCGCTCGTGGGAGGTGTCGACGGGAAGCGATGGATAACGATACGGAAAACGCACATGGGTGACGCCGAGACGGTGGGCGAGATCCTGCAACGTGCACATATTATTTGCGACGCAGATCGAGCAGACGTGATTCCGTTCGGCGAACAGCAGTTCAATGGCCATGCGGCGGTAATTCTCGAGCCGCGGCGATTCGGTTGAGACTTCCATGCCTTCCTCGACGAGTGTGACGCAGGCAGGGTACAGGCGCGGCGAGCCCTTCAGTTCGAGGAGGCAGAGGCGGCAAGCTCCGGCTTCGGAGAGGCCGTCGAGATGGCACAGCGTGGGAATGAAGATGTCGTTTTCGCGGGCGGCGTCGAGGATGGTCTGATCGGCGCGTGCACTGACGTCCGTGCCGTTGATGCGCAGGGTTTTGACGGCAGGTACGGGTGCGGGGCTCACGCGGACACCTCCGCGGGCGAGCAGGCGCAGACACCGGCGCGGCAGCGTTTCTGCTCGATGTGTTCGATATATTCATCGCGAAAATAGCGGAGTGTACTGAGCACGGGGTTCGGAGCACTCTGGCCGAGACCGCAGAGGCTGGTGCTGGCAACCATGTCGCAGAGTTCTTCGAGTAGTTGCAGGTCGCGGAGGGTGGCGGAGCCATCCGTCATGCGTGTGAGCAGTTCGTACATCTGGGCGGTGCCGGCGCGGCAGGGAATGCACTTGCCGCAGGATTCGGACATGCAAAATTCCATGAAATAGCGGGCGACGTTGACCATGCAGGCAGAGTCGTCCATGACGATCATGCCACCGGAGCCCATGATGGAGCCGACTTCGCGGAGCGATTCGTAGTCCACGGGAAGGTCGAGGAACTGTTCCGGGATGCAGCCGCCGGAGGGGCCGCCGGTCTGCACGGCTTTGAAATGGTGGCCTTCGGGAACGCCGCCGCCAATTTCGAAAATGATCTGGCGGAGGGTCATGCCCATAGGAACTTCAATCAGGCCAACGTTGCGCACTTTCCCGGAGAGGGCGAAGACTTTGGTGCCTTTGCTCTTCGCGGTGCCGATGGAGGCGAACCAATCGGGGCCGCGCCGCATGATCGACGGTATGTTGGCGAAAGTTTCGACGTTGTTGATGAGCGTGGGCATGTCCCACAGGCCGGACTGCGCGGGATACGGCGGCCGCGGGCGCGGCGTGCCACGCTTGCCCTCAATGGAAGCGATGAGCGCAGTTTCTTCCCCGCAGACGAAAGCGCCGCCGCCAATGCGGACTTCCACGTCGAAGCTGAACTGTGTGTTGCAGATCTGACTGCCAAGAAAGCCGAGGCGGCGGGCTTCGCGAATGGCAATGGTGAAGCGTTTGACGGCAAGCGGATATTCAGCACGGACATAAATGTATCCGCGACTGGCGCCGACCGCGTACGCGGCAATGATCATGCCTTCGAGGACGCGGTGGGGATCGCTTTCGAGGACGCTGCGATCCATGAACGCACCAGGATCGCCCTCGTCGGCGTTACAGATAACATATTTATGTGTACCAGAGGACTTTGCGACGGTGCCCCATTTGAGTCCCGTGGGATAGCCCGCGCCACCGCGGCCACGCAAGCCACTTTTGGAAACTTCCAGAACGATCTGCGCCGCAGTTTTTTCGGTCAGACACGTAAGTAACGCTTCGTAGCCGCCGAAGGCGAGGTACTCATCAATTTTGTCCGGGTCGATGCGGCCGGAGTTTTCCGTGATGATATTGAGTTGGCGCTGAAAAAATGCCTGCTCGCGCGGGCATTGCAGGCGTGCAAGTGGAGCGACGTCGAGCGTGCTGATCAATTCCGGCACGTCCGCGGGCGTAACATGTCTATAGAGAATTTCTCCGGGTTCGCTCACGACCAGGGGACCCATGGAGCACAAACCCATGCAGCCGACACCGCGGACGCGACACGCGGATCCGGTACGTTTGGCTTCTTCTTCCAACGCAGATTTCACCGCTTCGCTGCGCAGAGTCAAGCAACCCGCAGCCATGCAGATGTTCAGAGCGTGAGGTGCTTGCTCACGAGCGGCCTGGGCGTCTTTCGCGAGTTGTTCGAGCTCCTCGGGACTCATGCCGGTTTCCAGCCTTCCAGATGCTTGCGAATCGTAGCGGGATCGAGGTTCCCAAGGGTGTTGCCGTCAAAGACGACAGCGGGGGCAAGGCTGCAGGAGCCGATGCAGCGCGCGGTGGTGAGCGAGGCGTTCAAGTCAGGTGTAGTTTCGCCGCTCTTGATACCCAAGGTTTCCTCAGCAGTGGCGAGAAGTGAATCGGCTCCTTTGATAAAGCAAGCCGTGCCCATGCAGATGAGGCAGACATGCTTGCCCGGCGGTTTCATGGTGAAGAGGTGATAGAAGGTTGCAACACCATACGCCTGGCTGAGGGGGACGCGGAGAGATTCGGCAACGAAGCGAAGAGACGTTTTGTCGAGGTAGCCGAACGATTCCTGAACGGTGTGGAGAGTTTCGATTAGAGCGTCACGGGAAAAGCCGTAGCGTCGCATGGTGCCGTTGACAATGCGCCAGCGCTTGTCGTCCGAGGGGAGCGCTGGTTTCTTGGCCGTTAGGGACATTCGGGGTGCTTCCTGCGGAATCCTGGAAAACTGCAAAACTAGGCTGCCAGACGAGCTCCGGACTCACCGTGATGCAGCGCACAGACCAAAGCGCAGAGGGATTTCCGTACAGCTCGGAAGAGTTAAAAAGAGGTGATAAGGAGAAATACGCGACCGACTTGGTCGGTTAGCTGCTGAAAACAGGTTACCTGCGGAGAATAACACACACTGATGAATATCTCATCAGCGAGTGCGTCTTTGCACACAGAGCAGTGTGAGAACTCACAATTCCGATTACAGATAACCCTTTCGTTTCTCAACGACATGACCGGGAGCGAACGATTGTTCGAATTGGTACGTCATTTGCGGTATTCAGGCCTCGTGGATCAGGGGTCAGGGACTATCTGACTGAAGGTCACCTACGCTCAATCCGATTTTTGGCCTTCTCTCCCCCCGACCGATTCCATTAGCCAGCCTAACTTTGGTCCATCTGCTGGCTGATCCACGAAAAAATTCATTCCTCCGACGACCGAAAAGCGGGAGGCCTCACCGTGCAAAGCGAAGTGATTAGTTCCAATTCGACAACTGAACCAAAGAAATTCCGAAATGGCGTAGACCGCCGAACGTTCCTGAAGGTCGTGGCGCAGGCCGCGGCAGCCGTTGGGCTGACCGGGAGCTTGGCCGCGAAGATGGTGGCGGCAGTGGAGAAAGGAGCGCGGCCGTCGGTGATCTGGCTGCACTTCCAGGAGTGCACCGGATGCACCGAATCGCTGCTGCGCACCTCGCACCCAGGTTTGGCGGAAGTGCTGTTTGACCTGATCTCGCTGGATTATCACGAGACGCTGATGGCGGCGGCAGGTCACCAGGCCGAAGAGGCGCTGGAAGCGGCGATCAAGAAGAACGCCGGGAAGTACATCCTGGTGGTGGAAGGCGCCGTGCCGACAAAAGAGAACGGCAATTACATGCTCATCGCGAACAAGACCGGCGTGGACATGCTGAAGCACGTCGCGGCGTCGGCGGGCGCGGTGGTCGCCATCGGTTCGTGCGCGTCTTGGGGTGGCGTGCCCTCGGCTAGCCCGAATCCGACGGGCGCGACCGGCATCAACGAACTGCTGCCGGACAAGGTGGTGGTCACACTTCCTGGATGCCCGGCGAACCCTTACATTTTCCTGGGCACGGCGCTGCAATACGTTGCGCTGGGCAAGCTGCCGGAACTCGATGAACTGGGCCGGCCGAAGTTCGCTTATGGGCGGACGATCCACGAACACTGCCCGCGGCGCGCGCACTTTGACGCGGGACGCTTCGCGGAAGAGTTTGGCGACGAAGGGCACCGGCTGGGCTACTGCTTGTACAAGCTGGGGTGCAAGGGACCGATGACGCACGCGAGTTGCTCGGTGCTGCACTTTTGCGAAGTGGTGGACGCGTGGCCCATTGGGTTGGGGCATCCGTGCTTCGGATGCACCGAAAAGAACGTGGCGTTCACGATGCCGATGCTGAAGCCGGCGGAAATTGTGCGGCCAACGCCGCCTGCAACCTATGCTCCGGTGACGGCGCCGCAAGGCTACATCGCGCCGGTGGCGACGGGACTCGGCGGCCTGCTAGTCGGCGGATTCCTGGCCGGCGGCTGGGTGGCGTCGAAAAAGATCGACGAAAAAGAGGGAGGCGCGGCCTCCAGCGCAGGACAACAGGGCGGCACGACGCGCCCGTCCGGCAAGGAGTGAGCCATGGACGCCAATCGCAGAGACATACTTAAGGCGTTGATGGGAGGGACGGTCGTTGCCGCGGCGGCGATGAGCGTTTCCCCAGTGGCCAAGGCCGGAGACGAAGGAGCAGTCCAACCGCTTCCCGATGCTTTGGGACTGCTGTATGACGCGACGGTCTGCATCGGCTGCCGCGCTTGCATGCCGGCGTGCCAGAACGCGAATGGATTGAAGCCGGACGTGGGCGGATCGGGCGGATTGTACATGCAGCCGGACACGCTGAACGCGCACACCAAGAACCTGATCAAGCTGTACACCGCGGCAGACGGGCACGAGCGGTCGTTCATGAAGCAGCAGTGCATGCATTGCGTGGACGCGGCTTGCGTTTCCGGATGCCCGATGACGGCGCTACACAAGGGGCCCCATGGAGTGGTTGGGTGGGACGCGACGCTGTGCATCGGCTGTCGGTACTGCCAGGTGGCCTGCCCGTTCAATATTCCGAAGTTCGAGTGGGACACCATTAATCCGAAGATCGTGAAGTGCGAGCTGTGCCGTCACATTGTGGGCAAGACCGTATCGCAACCGGCTTGCACTCAAGTGTGTCCGACACACGCAGTGATTTACGGGAAGCGGTCGGATCTCTTGGCCGAGGCACGCCGACGGATCAAGGCAAAGCCGGGCTTCTACTTCGAGGACAGAGTGTACGGCGAGTTCGAGGGCGGCGGAACGCAGTGCCTGGTGCTCTCTCACGTGGATTACTCCAAACTGGGGCTGCCAAAGCTAGGCAAGGAATCGGCGGCGGCACAAACGAGGCAGGTAAGTGACTTCGTGTACCGCGGATTCTTGACGCCGGTGGTGGTCTACGGCGGGATCGTGGCCATTGTCCGCAACCGCTGGAAGGAACACCTGAAACACGCGGAACATGAGGGCGGCGAAGCCCATGGAGAGGAGAAGCGGGCATGAACGGGACTTGGGATCGCTGTGTACAGCTGAAAGAGCCGCTGAAAACTAAACCGTTTCTGATCATCGCCGGTCTGGCGGTGCTGGGACTCCTGTTGGGAGCCTACCGCGAATTGATGGGCCTGGGTTACGTGACCGGATTGAACGATGGCTATTCCTGGGGATTGTTCAAGAACTGGAACGTGACAACGCTGACCGCGCTGGGCTCCGGGGGATACGCGGTGGCCGTCTTTGCATGGATCTTCAACGAGAAACGATTTCACCCCATCATGCGCACGGCGGTGCTGACCAGCCTGGTTGGCTATGGCACCGGTATGCTGGCGTTGGGCTTTGACGTTGGCCGTCCGTGGAATTTCGTGTGGCTGGCCGATCCACATACGTGGAATCACTACTCGGTGCTGTGGGAAGTAGCGGTTTGCATGACTTCTTACTTCCTGCTGGCGCTGGACGTGGAAAACATGCCGCCATTCCTGGAGAAGATGTACCGCAGCGGCGATCCAGCGAAAAAGGAAAAGGCCATGAAGATTTTCAACTTCATGCAGAAAACTTTTCCCTTTGGCATCGCCCTGGCATTCGTGTTGCCCTCGATGCACCAGTCGTCGCTGGGCCAGTTGATGTACCTGGCGGGGCCGCGCGTGCACCCGTTGTGGCAAACGCCGATGTTGGGGCTGCTCTATTTGCTGATGGCCTACATTCTTGGCTTTGCGTGCGTGCTGCTGACGCTGGCGCTGAGCGCGTTCGTCTGGAATCTGGGATGGGACAAGGACATCATGCAGCGCCTCGGGCAAATCATGGCCTGGACGACAGTCGTCTGGCTAGTGGTGCGTTACGCCGACCTGGTGTACCGCGGAGCGCTCGGAAACATTTTCACCTTCGACCGGTTCGGCATCTACTTTCTCGTAGAAGAGTTGCTGATCCTCGTGCCGACGTTGTTGCTGTTCTCGAGGGCGAACCGTGAAGCGCCGGGGACATTGTTCCGGCTGACTTTTCTCATCAGCATCGGCGGATTGATGTACCGGTTCACGCCGACCACACTGGCGTTTTCGCCGCTAGGCGACTATCGCTATTTCCCATCCACATTTGAAATTTTGATGAGCGTCGGATTTACGGCGCTGGCAGTTGCAGTGTTCCTGTATGCAGTAAAAACCTTCGCGATTCTCCCGGCTTCGAAGGGGAAGATCGCGGCGGAAGAGGCCATGCGGCCGTTTGACACCTTGTAGCGGGGAGAATGGGCAATGAGCAATCGCATTACGATAGATCCAATTACGCGAATCGAAGGACACCTGCGCATTGACGTGAACGTGGATGGCGGCAAGGTGGCCGATTCCTGGGCCTCGGGGACGATGTTCCGAGGGATCGAAACGATCCTGCAAGGGCGTGACCCGAAAGAGGCGTGGCTGTTTGCGCAGAGGTTCTGCGGCGTGTGTACGACGGTGCACGCGATCGCCTCGGTGCGTGCGGTGGAAAACGCCGCGGGCATCCAGGTGCCGCCGAACGCGCAGTACATCCGCAACCTGATCCTGATCGCGCACGCGTTGCAGGACCACACCGTGCACTTCTATCACCTGTGCGCGCTGGATTGGGTGGACGTAGTTTCTGCGTTGAAGGCCGATCCGGCGAAGACGGCTGCGCTGGCAAACAGCCTCTCGGATTGGCCGCGGAATGGCCGCGAAGACTTCAAGATCGTTCAGGAACGCGTGAAAGCGTTTGTTGAACAGGGGCAGCTCGGCATCTTCACCAATGGTTACTGGGGCCACCCGGCGATGAAGTTGCCGCCGGAAGTGAACCTGCTGGCGGTGGCGCACTACTTGCAGGCGCTCGAATACCAGCGGAACGCCAACCAGATTGTGGCAATTCTGGGCAGCAAGACGCCAAACATTCAGAACCTGGCGGTCGGTGGCGTGGCCAACGCCATCAACCTGGATAACCAGGCGACCTTGAACATGGATAAGTTATACATGATCAAGAGCTTGTTCCAGGACTTGACAGAATTCGTGCACATGGTCTATTTCGTGGATGCGTGCGCGGTGGCGGCACTGTACCCCGATTGGTTCAACTACGGCGCAGGTGTGACAAATTACCTTGCCGTTCCGGACCTGCCGTTGAATAGTGCCATGACCGATTTTGACCTGCCCGGCGGCGTGATTTTCGACGGGAAGCTGGATGGGGTCTACCCGATCAAGTCGCACACTGATCAAAGGCTCTTGAACGGCGTGACGGAAAACGTTTCGCATGCCTGGTATGAAGGCGAGAAGACGTTGCATCCTTGGAAGGGTGAAACGAATCCGAAATTCACCGGATTCCAGGATGGCGGGAAGTATAGCTGGGTGAAGGCGCCGCGCTTTGAAGGCAAGCCCATGCAGGTCGGGCCGCTCTCGCAGGTGCTCGTGGGTTATGCGCAAGGGCACAAGCTCACGCAGAAGTGGGCGGGCGAAGCGATCAAGACCGTGTCCGCGGTTTCGAAGCGGCAGGTGACGCCGGGCATGCTGCAGTCCACGCTGGGCCGCATTGCGGCGCGCGCCATTCGCGCTTCGATGCTGGCGGACCTGGCGGAGAAGCACTGGAACCTGCTGGTGCAGAACATCGCTTCGGGCGACGCGAAGATTTACGTGAAGCCGCAGTTCGGCGACAAGGAGTTGCATGGCGCCGGCTTCCACGAAGCGCCGCGCGGGACGCTATCGCACTGGGTGGTGATCAAGGACGGGCAGATCGCGAACTATCAGGCGGTTGTCCCGACAACGTGGAATGCCAGCCCGCGGGACGAGCACGGGACGCATGGGCCGTACGAAGCGTCGCTGCTTGGCAACCCGGTGGCGGAGCCGGAGAAGCCGCTCGAGGTGCTGCGCACGATTCACTCGTTTGACCCGTGCCTGGCCTGCGCGATTCACACGTTTGATCCGGACGGCAAAGAAGTGATCAGCGTTACGGACACGAAGTAGGGAGGCCAGCATGAGCGGTGAAGGAAGCGACGTGCCGGTGCGCGTCGGTGAAAAGAGCATCGACGCGGAGCACGATCTGCAAATGCAGCTTCTGGATTCGCTCTCCCAGGCCATCCAAAGGGGCGGGGATCTCTCTCCGATGAAGTACATCCTGGAGCAGTTCATTGAATTCTCGGACATGCATTTCCTTTCCGAGCAACTGGTGATGCGCCTGCACGGCTATCCGGGATACGAGCCGCATCTGGAAGAGCACACGCGGCTAATGAAGAAAGTGAGAGAGATCCGCGCCAACCTGATGAAGGGTGATAATGAGCCAAGCCTGGTCCTGGTGCAGGAATTGAAGGACTGGCTGATGACGCATATCGCCACGGAAGATGTGGCATTTGGCGCGTTTCTGAAGAAGAAGGAAGGGGCGGCGGCGTGAGCGGAGTGCGGCGCATTGGCGTGCTGGGCATCGGCAACGTGCTGATGGGCGACGACGGGATCGGTCCCTATGCCGTCAAGCTGCTCGAGGCGCGGTACGAATTTCCAGAAAACGTGAAGTTGGAAGACCTGGGAACGCCAGGACTCGGCATCACCGCGGCGTTTACCGAGTATGACGTGCTGATCCTGATTGACTCGGTGAGCGCGAAAAAGAAGCCAGGCGAAGTACAACTTTATCGCAAGAGCGAACTGGTGAAAGTGCCGCTGAAGACGCGTGTGAGCCCGCATGATCCCGCGCTGGTGGAGGCGCTGTTGTTCGCGGAGTTTAGCGGGAAGTGCCCGGAAGAAGTTTTGCTGGTAGGCGTGGTGCCGCAAGAGTGCGAACTCGGATGCGGCATGAGCGACGCAGCGCACCTCGGAATGGAGGCCGCGATTCGCGCGGTGCTGACGGAGCTGGAACGCCTCGGCGCGACAGTCAAGTTGAAGCCGCAGCCTGATGAACCCGCCATCTGGTGGCAGAAAGACGCTAGCACAATCTCTTTAGAAGAGGGACTCGCTCATGTGCCTGGCTATCCCCGGTAAAGTCGCAGAAATCCAAGAAAACGAGGGCGTCCGCACCGGACGCGTGCTGTTTGGTGGCATCGCCCGCCAGGCCTGCCTGGACTTTGTGCCGGAGGCGCGCGAAGGCGACTACGTGATGGTCCACGTGGGCTTTGCGATCAGCGTGGTGGATAAGGAGCAGGCGGAGCGCACCTACGCGCTGCTGGAAAGCATGGGTGTATTGAGCGAAGAACTCGTGCTAAATGCCGGGGAGACGCCAAGCTCATGAAATACATGGATGAATACCGCGACGCGAAGATCGCGCGCGGACTGGCGGTGGAAATCCGGCGACGCTCGACGCGGCCGTGGGTGCTGATGGAGATTTGCGGGGGGCAGACGCACACGTTGATGCGCTATGGCATTGACGAGATGCTGGGGACCAGCGTGGAACTCGTGCACGGGCCGGGATGCCCGGTGTGCGTGACACCTCTCGAGATGATCGACCGCGCGAACGCGCTGGCGCGGCGGCCGGACGTGACGCTGGTGTCTTACGGGGACATGCTGCGCGTGCCGGGGTCGGAAACGGATTTGTTCCACATCAAGGCCGAGGGCGGCGATGTGCGGATCGTGTACTCGCCGACAGACGCCGTGGAGCTGGCGCGGAAAGAGCCGGAGCGCGAAGTGGTGTTTTTCGCGATAGGGTTTGAGACAACTGCGCCCGCGCATGCGATGGCCGTGCTGCAGGCGCAGCGGCTGGGGCTGAAGAATTTCAGCTTGCTGGTGTCGCACGTGCTTGTGCCGCCGGCGATTCGCATGCTGCTGCAATCACCTCGGAACCGCGTGCAGGGCTTCATTGCGCCGGGGCACGTCTGCACGGTGGTAGGCGTCAAGGAATATGAGGAGCTGGCACGCGAATTTCATGTGCCCATCGTAGTCGGGGGATTCGAACCGGTGGATTTGCTCGATGCGATCCGGCTGCTGGTGTGCCAATTGGAAGAGGGGCGCGCGGAGGTGGAGAATTCGTATACGCGCTCGGTGCAATATGCGGGGAATCGCCCGGCGCAGATGGCGGTGGAGCGCGCGTTTGAAGTCTCGGACAAGAAGTGGCGCGGCGTGGGGGAGATTTCGTCGAGCGGGTTGCGGCTGAAGGAAGAGTTTGCGGCGTTTGATGCGGAGCGGAAGTTCGGACTGGCCAGCGTGAAGGCCGAAGAGCCCAGCGAGTGCATCAGCGCGGAAGTTTTATTGGGGCACAAGAAGCCGACGGATTGTGCCGCATTTGGGACCCGGTGCACGCCCGAAAAGCCGCTGGGGGCGCCGATGGTTTCCACGGAAGGTGCATGTGCAGCGTACTACCAATACCGGCGTCATCTCGTTACCCTCTGACAGCGTGAAGCAAGAACCCTCAAACGCTCCCGGTGGGTTTACGTGTCCCTTGCCGCTGCCCACAGGCGGCCGCGTGTTGCTTGGCCACGGGAGTGGCGGCAAGCTGAGCGCGGAGCTCCTGCAGGACGTGTTTTTGCCTGCGCTGGGGAATCCGGTGCTGGACCGCCTGGAAGATCAGGCGACAATTTCCTTGAACGGGATGCGGCTGGCGATGACCACGGATTCGTTCGTGGTGAAGCCTCTGTTTTTCCGGGGCGGAGATATCGGATCGCTGGCGGTGCACGGAACGATCAACGACCTGGCGATGGGCGCAGCCAAACCGCTGTGGATGAGCGTGGCGTTCATTCTGGAAGAGGGGCTGCAGTTTGACGTGCTGCGGCGCGTGGTGGCTTCGATGCAGGCGGCGGCAGACCGTGCGGGCGTGCAGATTGTCACCGGCGACACGAAAGTGGTGGAAAAGGGCAGCGCGGACGGGATGTACATCAACACGACCGGGATCGGGCTGGTGCGCGACGGGATTTCGCTTTCGGCGAGCCAGGCGCAGCCGGGAGATGCGATTCTTGTCAGCGGGATGCTGGGCGATCATGGCATCGCGATTCTGGCGGAGCGCGAGGGATTGAAGTTTGAGACGGAAGTGCAGAGCGATTCGGCCGCGTTGCACGAACTGGTTGCGACGCTGCTGGCGTCGACGCATGAAGTGCGCTGCTTGCGCGATCCAACCCGCGGCGGACTTTCCAGCACACTGAATGAAATTGCGGGCAGTTCGAAAGTCGGAATGGAGTTGGATGAATCGGTGATGCCGGTGCGCGAAGAGGTACGCGGGGCATGCGAGATGCTGGGGCTCGATCCGCTATATGTGGCGAATGAAGGGAAATTGGTGGCCATTGTGGCGGGTGATGCGGCGCAGGCTGCTCAACGCGCCTTGCGAAGCCACCCGCTGGGCGTGGACGCGCAGATTATCGGACGAGTGACGAAAGAGCATCCGCGGATGGTGGTGATGCGCACGGTGTTTGGCACCACGCGCATCGTGGATATGCTGGCGGGAGACCAATTGCCGAGGATTTGCTGAGGGCAGTAACACAGGCTTTAGCCTGTGGGGCACCGAGTCGAATAAAGCGTCGTACGAAGAGCACAGACTAAAGTCTGTGTTACAGGGAGCGGAAGTGCACGAGGTTGGGATAGCGGCGTCGATACTGGAGAGCGTGGAGGCCGAAGCGCGGCGGCGGCCGGGCACGCGGGTTGAGGTTGTGGGCGTGCGCATTGGCGAGCTTTCGAATGTGGACAAGGATGCGCTGGAGTTTGCGTTTGAGGCGCTGACGCGCAATACGCCGCTGGAGGATTTGCGGTTGGAAGTGGAATGGTGTCCGCGAAGGCAGAAGTGCCTGGAGTGCGGCGGAGAATTTATCGTGCAGGAACTGGACCTGCATTGTCCCGCGTGCGGCGCGGATAAGACGAGCTGCATCGGCGGCACGGAATTGGATGTTGCGTACCTGGAATTGGAGGAGCCATGCGTGAAGTCGTAGAGAAAAAGGTACTGAGCGAGAACGACCGCCTGGCTGCGGAATTGCGGCAGCGTTACCGGGACGAAAGTATTTTGTGCGTGAACATCATCAGTTCGCCGGGATCAGGGAAGACGGCGCTGCTGGAACAGACCTTGGCCTCGTTTCATCAGGGAACTTCACTGGCGGTGCTTACCGGGGATTTGCAGACGGACAACGATGCGCGGCGATTGGCGCGGTACGGTTTCCCCGTGCGGCAGATCGTGACCGGTGGCACGTGCCACTTGGATGCGCGCATGGTGACGCGGCATCTGGATGAAATGGGCTTTCGCGGGCCGGGGATTTTGTTCGTGGAGAACGTGGGAAATCTGGTTTGCCCGTCGAGTTATGACCTTGGCGAGGCGGCAAAGATTGTATTACTGAGCGTGACCGAGGGCGAAGACAAGCCGCTGAAGTATCCGGGGATTTTTCACCGGGCGTCGCTGATGCTGTTGACGAAGACGGATCTATTGCCGCACGTGGAGTTCAGTCCTCAGCTTGCACTGGAGAATGCGCGCAAGATTCATCCGGAGATTGAATTTATTGCGTTGTCGTCGAGGACCCGGGAAGGATTCTCGGAGTGGTTGAACTGGTTGCGGGGGCTGCAGCAGAAGGTGCAAGCCGAAGCGGCGGTGACGATTTCGTAAGCGAAGCGGTAGCACAGGTTTTACCCTGTGCTCTCCCTGAGGCCGATATAGGTTTGCAGACCGGCCAAGACACAATCCTGGGTTAAGCTATAGTCCATCTATGAGTGAAACTGCACGCACGGGTGTGATTCGAAAGAGCGTTCAGGTTGCGGGCATTGTGCAGGGCGTCGGGTTTCGCCCGTTTGTTTACCGGCTGGCGAATGAATGCGGCTTGACCGGGGTGATTGCCAATACGTCTGCGGGCGTGACGATTGAAGTGCAGGGTGAACCCGAAGCTGTGGAGCAGTTCCTCGACCGGCTGCCGAAGGAAATTCCCCCGCTCGCGAAGATTACCGCGCTAACGCCGCAGGACGCCGAGCCGCGGCAGGAAACCTCGTTTCAAATCGTGGCTAGCCGGATGGATCAGGCGCCGCGCGTGCTGATTTCACCGGACGTGAGCATTTGCGAAGACTGTTACCGAGAGATGATGAACCCGCACGACCGGCGTTTCCGCTACCCCTTCATCAACTGTACGAATTGCGGACCGCGCTTCACGATCATTCGGGATATCCCTTACGACCGGGAACGCACGTCCATGGCCGCTTTCAGGATGTGCCCGGCGTGCCAGGCGGAGTACGACAATCCGGTGAGCCGGCGGTTTCACGCGCAGCCGAATGCCTGTTGGGACTGCGGGCCGCAGGTGGTGCTGTTGGGACCGGACGGCTCGCGGGTGGATGTGGCGGAACCGATTCGCGAAGCGGCGCGGCTGCTGCAGCACGGATCGGTGGTGGCGGTGAAGGGGCTGGGCGGATTTCATTTAGCGTGCGACGCGCAGAACGAAGCGGCTGTGGAAAAGCTGCGGGAGCGGAAGCGGCGGGTGGAGAAGCCCTTCGCAATCATGGTGCGCCGTGTGGAGGATGCGGAACGGTTTTGCGTGGTGGAGGAAGCCGCGAAGAAGCTGATGACTTCCTTCGAGCGGCCGATTGTACTGCTGCCGAGGCGGCCGGAGGTGGTGTTTGGCGTGGGTGTTGCGCCTGGGAACCGCTTCTTGGGCGTGTTTTTGCCGTATACGCCGCTGCATCATCTTTTGCTGCAGAGCGGAAAATTCGAAGCGCTGGTGATGACCAGCGGCAACCTGAGCGAAGAGCCCATTGCGATTGACAACGAAGAAGCAATCCGGCGATTGCACCGGATCGCGGATGCGTTTCTGGTGAACGATCGCGAAATTGTACGGCGGTGCGACGACTCGGTGGTGCGCGTGGCGGCAGGGCAGCCGCAGAAGTTGCGCAGGTCACGAGGATTCGTACCCGTGCCGGTGCATCTGGAGAAAGAGATGCAGCCGGTGCTGGCGGTGGGCGGAGAACTCAAGAATACGGTTTGCGTGGTGCGCGGCAGCGAAGCGTTTTTAAGCCAGCATGTGGGCGACCTGGAGAATCTCGAGAGCTACCGGTTTTTTGAAGAAGCCGTAGAGCACTTGCAACGGATTCTGGAAACCCAACCGAAAGTAATAGCCCACGACCTGCATCCGGACTATTTCTCGACGAAGTGGGCGCAGGAGCGCGGCGGCGTGGAACTGGTCGGGGTGCAGCACCATCACGCACACATTGCGGCGTGCATGGCGGAAAACCATCTCGACGGCAAAGTGATTGGATTTTCTCTGGATGGCACGGGCTACGGTACGGACGGCGCGATTTGGGGCGGGGAAGTACTTGTGGCGGATTATCGGGGATTCGAGCGCGCGGGGCATCTGGAGTATTTGCCACTGACGGGGGGCGCGGCGGCGATTCACGAGCCGTGGCGCATGGCAGTGAGTTATCTGGTGAAGCATTACGGAAAAGACGTGGAACGCCTCGAATTGCCATTTCTCGCGGAGGTCGATCCCCGGAAGCTCAGCGTGGTGTTGCAGATGATCGAGAAAGAAGTCAACTCGCCGCGCACTTCGAGTTGCGGGCGCTTGTTTGACGCGGTTGCGGCGATGGTCGGACTGCGTGGCACGGTGAGTTACGAAGCGCAGGCCGCGATTGAGCTGGAAATGGAGGCGCGCGATTCGGCGACCGAAGCTGCCTACCCGCTGGACATGATGCTGGTGGGCGCGACCTGGCAGATTGGAACGAAATCGCTGTTCGATTGGCTGCTGCGAGATGTTCGCAAGCAGGCGAGCGTGGCGGAGATGAGCCGGAAATTTCACAACGGGCTGGCGCTCGTATTTCTGGATGTTGCGGAGCGAATTCGCGACAAGACGGGACTGAATCGCGTGTGCTTGAGCGGAGGATGTTTTTTGAATGCGCTGCTGCTGGAGACGATGATTGCGGAATTGCGAGAGCGTTTGTTTGAAGTGTTCTTTCATACGGAAGTGCCGGCGGGGGATGGGGGAATCAGTTTGGGGCAGGCGGTGATTGCGGCGCATCGCGTGACGAATTGAGAAAATCGTTGAGCCCCACAGGGGATTTGTAGACGCTTTCACTAACAACTAAAAACCCGCATGCTGGCATAGCCAGAGCCTACATTGTGCCGAATTTGCGGGCGGCAGTTTGGCCCTTCGATTCGGTGAGGGTGATGGTTTGGCCGGCGGAGATGTTGGAGAGCTTGTCGGTGTGGCCGCTGGGCCAGCGGACTTCGAGGGAGTCAACCATGTTGGACTGGCCGAGGCCGAAGGTCAGCACTAATTCGCTCGCGGAGAGATAGCTGGAGCCGCTGCGGAGCATCTGCGATTGCGTGACGCCGCCCGAAGTGATTTTCACGACGGCGCCGATGCCATCGCGATTGGATTTTGTGCCAACAAGTTTCACTCGCAGACTTTTGTTCGTGGCCGCGGCGCCTGCCGTTTCATTAAGAAAAAGATGAGCAGGACCACCGTTGGTCGAGAGGAGCAGATCGAGGCGGCCGTCGTTGTTGATGTCGGCGTAAGCCGCGCCGCGGCCGATACGCGGCGTGTTGAACGATTTGCCCAGCGACTTGGTGACTTCCTGGAAATTCCCCTTGCTTAAATTGCGGAAGAGATGGGGCGGCATGGCGTATTTCACGTTGGGCTGCACGCGTTCGATGTCGCTGTCAATGTGGCCGTTGGCGATGAAGATGTCCGGCCAGCCGTCAAGATCGTAGTCGAAGAAGAAGCAGCCGAAGCCCAGGGTAAGCAGGGAATCGCGGCCAACGTCGGAGCGCGGCGCTTCGTCCACGAAGAGGCTGCGGCCTTCGTTGTGATAGAGCGAAACCATCTGGTTGGCGAAATTCGTGATCAGGATGCTGGGCGCGCCGGAATGATCGTAATCGGCGGCATCCACGCCCATGCCGGCGCGGGCCACGCCGTCTTCGCTGAAGGCCACGCCGGCGACGACGGCTTTTTCGGTGAAGGTGCCGTTGCCATTATTGCGATAGAGCTTGTTGGGCTGCGTGTCGTTCGAAAGAAGAATGTCGGGCCAGCCGTCGTTGTCGTAATCGAGGATGGCGACGCCGAGGGTCTTGGAAGTGGGATCGCCGACACCTGCTCTTTGCGTGACGTCTTCAAACGTGCCGTCGCCGCGATTGTGCCAGAGGCGGATGGACGCGCCTTTGTAGGACTCCGGAGTGCAATAGGATTTGCTTTTGCCGTCCAGCGTGCAATAGAGGTCGCCGGCGATGGACCATTGCACGTAATTGCCGACGACGAGATCGAGCTTGCCGTCCTTGTCGTAATCCACCCAGGCGGCGCTGGTGCTGAATTCCTGCGGGCCCATCAGGCCGGCTTTCTGCGTGACGTCGGTAAAGGTGCCGTTGCCGTTGTTGTGGAAGAGGCGGCTCTGGCCGAGGGCGGTAATGAAAATATCGTCGAAACCGTCGTTGTCGTAGTCGCCGACGGCAACACCCATGCCGAAGAGTTCGAGGCCGAGTCCGGCTTTGTGGGTGACGTCGGTGAAGGTGCCGTTGTGATTGTTGTGGTAAAGCTTGGGTGTGGAGTGCTTCGAGGGCTGGCCGGGCCAGTTGGTGCCGTTGACGAGCAGTATGTCGGGCCAACCGTCGTTGTCGTAATCAATGAAAGCAACACCGGGCCCCATGGTTTCGGGCAGATATTTTTTGCCGAAAGCGGCGTTGTTGTGGACGAAATGGATGCCGGCCTGCTGGGTAATGTCGCGAAACGTAATGCTCGACGGCGACTTGCTGGACGGAGTTTGCGCGCTGGCAAAGAGAGTGAAGGCGACGAGCAGCAGCGCGCCTGCGAGTTTCTTCATTTGGTCTCCGATAAGATGTCGCGGCCAACACCCAGGGCATCGGCGACGCGGTTAATGTAATTAAACCATGAGGCGATCAAGGTGATTTGCAGGATGCCGCGATCGTCGAAGCCAACGGCGCGAAGTTTGTCGTGGTCGACGCGGCTGCATTGCGTGGCATCCTTGGTGAGCTTGACGACGTATTCAACCATCACTTTGTCCTGCCCGCTGATCGGCGCGGTGCGCCAGTCCTTTTGCAGCGCGGCGACCATGGCGTCATCGAGGCTGGCTCGACGCAGAAACTCTGCGTGGGATTCGATTCAATAAAAGCACCGGTTGGTGACGGAGACCATGGTGGCGATCATTTCGTGCTGGTAACGCTTGAGGGGCAAGTCGGGCGCCATCATGGCGCCGAAGGCACTGAAGGAGTGGAGGAGCACGTCGGGGAAAAGCGTGTGAGAGCCGACGATGGAGTTTTCGAACCCGCGGTCAACGCTGGGGGCGGGGATGGCGTATTCCTTGGGGTAGAGATGGCGCTCTTTCATTACGGCTTCGCGGACGTGTTCATCTTCTTCGAGTTTGAAGGTTTTGATCCAGGTCATTCAAAGACTCCTATTTGATGAAACCAATTCCTCAGGGGCTGAAGCCCAAATTCCGCCAAGCGCATATGTCGGAGCTAAAGCTCCGACCCCCAACATTGGGAAGCGGCCGTTGGAAAGGCGGCAGATCCCTCGCTTCCCTCGGGATGGCACACGAGCTAGCGACCGCTGCCGGCGGATGGCACGGCGGAAACTTTTTGGGCGGCGCGGGCCGCGGTTCCTTGCTTTTGGGACGCCTGAAGAGCGGGCAGCGGGACCGAGATGTGCTCGTGGACGGCCTGGCGCTCGAGGTTGTCTTCAGGGTGGGCCTGACGATAGGCGCCGGTAAGGGCTTGCGACGATTCGTCGGCCTTGAAGCGCAGGTAGCGCTCCTTGTGCTCGTTGGCGCGGGTCTCGTCGCCGAGGCCGGTGTAGCAGAGCATCAGGTTGTAGTTGGCTTGCAGATCTTCGGGATCGATCGTAAGCGTCTGCTGAAATTCCTTGACGGCGTCGGCATAGCGCTTTTTCAGGAAGAGAATGCGGCCGGCTTCGTTATGAACCACGCGGTCGCGGGGATATTGCACGAGGACGATTTGCAGCGCCCGGATCGCTCCGTCGTAATCGCCCTCGTCCTTCAGAACGCGAGCGTAGAAATAATTCGCCCGGGCGAGATTTGGTTTGAGCGCCAGCGCTTTCAGGAGCACGACCTTCGCGCCGTCGGTGTTGCCTTCCTGGAGGCGGACGCGACCGACATTGGTCCAGCCGTCGAAATTGTCCGGTGCCATTTCGGTGATTTTGGTGAAAGCCCGCTCAGCGCCCTTCAGATCGCCCTGTAGAAAAAGGCCGATACCGTAATCGTTCCAACGGGTCCAGTCGTCTTTCACCAGCGTGACCTGCGGAGCGAAAGCAGGCGAGGAGTGCGGCAAAACGCGAATGGTCTTGGTATCTTCGGCGATGGTGATGATAGGAATATCGGGAACGTTCTTGAGCTTGCCCGAAACATCGGAGGTGTCTGCGTTGTAGTCCCAGTGACGATCGTCGTGACCTTTTGCCACCTCGGCCGGGTGCGCGGCATCGGGTTTCCCCGCAAACGCAAACTGCGTATTGATCCACTGGAATTTGCGGTAGTTCAGACTGGAGTGCAAGGTGATACGATCGCCGGCACCTTCGGGGATGTGCATGCGGAAATGGACGGTGTCCGCGGCACCGGGTGGGATGAGGTGAACGTAAACGACGGCGCGGGTGGCCCAGGCATTACGCTTGTTGATGGGATTGCCGTGATCGTCGATCTGCAATGATTTGTAGAAGTGCGCGCCGGGTTCGACGGGGCCTTTACCGTCGCCGCCGACCTTGCCGCTCCAGAAAATGGTCTGGCCCTTGTCGTCGGTGGCTTGTAGCTCGAGCCAGCAATCAAACGCATCCACCGTGCCGCCGGGGAAGAAGTGGCCGACCTTACGCGTACGCACTACGACGTCCACTAATTCATCATCGCCGCGGCGGACGGCGGCATCCACGCGGCCCAGAGGTGCGGTGATGGGCCGTGCTTCGACTACAGCACCTTGTGGTAGCGAACTTTCAGATTCCTCGCCGACCGCGAACGTGGTGGAAAGCTCCTGCTTGGGATACTCCGAGGCAATGGACGTAGCCTTTTCTTTCGAGATGGGAGAGACCGCGAAAATGTCCACGCTGAGCTGGCCATCCTGGAGGAACTTGCGGCTGAGTTCGAGTTGCGCGGGATCCTGATTCGCAAAAGGCACGGCGGTATTCGCGCCGGGGAAGCGGTGCGAGTGGACAAACCCATTGACGTTGCCTTCGTCTTTCGAAGGAACCAGCGGCATGTGGCAGTCGGCGCACATCATCGGATTGGCGGGGTAATAGAAGGAACGCGCGCCCTGGCCGGAAACACCGCTGGCTTGCCAGTTGTCGTATTCATCGAAGCCGCGCAGCCAGCGGTAATTGTTGAAGGGCTGGTCGAGATGCACCTTATGGCAGCCGGAGCAGAATTCTGGGACCTGATTACGCATGAAGGGCTTGAGGAAGACGCGGCGGTGCGGTTCGGGATTGAGCCTCACCATGAAATCATGGAGCGCACGGATAACGGGATTGTCACTGGCCGCAAGTTGATGGAGCTTTGGATATTCCAGTACGAAATCGCCTTGGCCCATGGTGCTCTTCACATGGACAATGCTGTGACACATCATGCAGCTCAGTCCCGCATTCGCTTCGGGTGTGTGCACGCGGTCTTTAATCGGCGTGTCGAACTTGCCGCTGAAGAGCAATGCAGGATCGTGGCAGCCCGCACACCACTTGGAAGGCTTTACCCCGTCCACGTCCTGCATGTATTCGATGGCTTTGCGATACCACTGATTGTTAAAGGAAGAGAAGTGGTGCATGGAGCTTTGCCACTGCTTGTAAATATCCGAGTGGCAACGCTCGCAAGCCTGGGATTTCAAGAAATAGTCGGAGGGGATGTAATTTCCATCTCTGGTCTGGGCGGAACTGGGGAAGAATTTTCCGTTAGGGCCGTCGCCTTCCTGGTTCATGGTGGCGGGAGCAATTTCCGGATTGCGAATGATGTAGGCATTTTTCCAGGCGATGTTGCGCGCCCACCAGGCGCCCGCAGCGATTCCGACAGCGAGCAGGGCGACAATGGCCAATCGCAAGGATTGCTGGAGCGCGCCGGCGTTGGGCCAATGGGGCGAAGCGAGCCACGCGGCGGTAAGCAACACCACACCGAGGGAGCAAAGCAGGATGTGGATATAGAGCCAGCGGTCAAAGCGGTGAGCGGTGCCGATTTTGATCAGGACAATGCCGAGCACGCCGCCCGCGAGAAGGAGGAGCCAGCCGATGCGCGCCAGCCAGGACGTTTGCCGCAAGCCGGCTGTCAGAAAGAAAAACAGCAGGCCGAGAAAGGCGAGCAGGCCAAGGCCTGTGTGGAGTAAAACGGCTCCGGCATAAAAGATCGTTGCCGTGGGATAGGAGTAGAGATAAACGGCGGTGACTGCGAGGATTAAAACGCTTAGGGAGCGCCAGCGTTGCATCCGTTTTCCCCTTCGAGCCCCTGAAAGTCTACCAAGTGTGCCTAACATTAAAAATGCGGCCGGGGGTCGTTGGCCCGGCCGCAATCTTTGTTGGGGTGCTTCCAGCGTCGGCTAAGGATAGCCAGGAGGGAAGCAACTACATTATTGGGACCTTTATATCGGCAGAGGCAAAGGGGTGCAATACTGTGAAAGTATTAGAGCTCTTAAAATCCTGCAATGCCTTTATTCTCAGTCACTTGATAGGTTCTTGCGGACTTCAATTTGGGATACTCTTCGCTATGGCCGCTGGGCCAATCCACAGTGATTTTCTCGATTTGGTCCTGTTTGCCGACGCCGAAAGTGACGGGAAACTCGGACTGGGAAAGATAGCTGGAGCCACTGCGGACGTACCGCGATTGGACCTGGCCATTGGAATAGAGGCGGACGGTGGCGCCGATGGCGTCGCGATTGGATTTGGTGCCAACCAGATGGAGGCGCACGCTGCGATTGCCGGCGAGTTGGTCGTTGCGGTAGAGATACGCCGGGCCATTGTTGGTGGTAAGGAGCAGATCGAGGTCGCCATCGCGATCGAAATCGCCGACCGCAAGGCCGCGGCCGACCTTGGGCTGCGAGAAGCCGCCGCCGACCTCGTTGGCCACGTCGTGGAATTTGGCATTGCCGTCGTTCAAGAAAAGCTGCGGAGGCTGGGCATAGCCGACGTTGCCGCGGATGTTGCGCACGGTGTCGTCAATGTGACCGTTGGCGACGGCGAGATCGAGGCGGCCATCGAGATCGGCGTCGAAGAAGACGCAGCCAAAGCCGAGCGTGTTTCGCGAAGCCGAACCGACGCCGGTTTGCATGGCCACATCATCGAACCCTTTTCCGGTGGAACGGTAGAGGCCGATCATTTCGTTGTCGAAATTCGTGACGACGATGCCAGGCTTGCCGGAATTGTCGAAGTCGGCGATGTCCACGCCCATGCCGGCTCGCGCTTTGCCTTCGTTGCTGAAGGCAAGGCCGAGTTCGACGGCAACGTCCTTGAATTTGCCGTTGCGCAGATTGCGATAGAGCTTGTTGGGCTGCGTGTCGTTGGCAACGAAGAGGTCCGGCCAGCCGTCCTGATCGAAATCGAGCATGGCGACACCAAGAGACTTGGAACTAGTGTCGAAGATGCCGCTGGTGGAGGTGACATCCTCGAACGTGCCGTCGCCGCGATTGTGGAAGAGCCAGCAGGTGTCGCCGCGATAGGCTTCCGGCGTGCAATAGGATTTGTGCTTCCCGTCGAGGCTGCAGAAAACGTCGTGCTCGGCGGACCAGCGAACATAATTGCAGACGAACAGATCCAGCAGGCCATCGCGATCGTAATCGAACCAGACGGCGGAGGTGCTGAAGCCCTGCTTGTTGAGGAGGCCGGCCTGTTTGGTG
>Ga0335085_10003687_pt1 | contig 26160 bp, 27 predicted proteins | sample Lox_Sample_45_FD_206712 | JGI IMG/M metagenome (GOLD analysis project Ga0335085, IMG submission 206712) | Soil microbial communities from Loxahatchee National Wildlife Refuge, Florida, United States - Lox_Sample_4.5 | ecosystem: Environmental > Terrestrial > Soil > Wetlands | place: USA...
TTCAATTGTCGAGTTTGGAATCCTTCTCATCGTAGCCCTGCTAATTTCACACTTCATCTTCCAGTTTATCGGTTACCTTGGCCTCTCCAGAAACAGGCAGCTTCTTTTCTCAGTTTTTGCGCCCTCTCTTCTTATCTATGGCGCTTACAACTTTGACATTGTTCAATCCCTATTCGTCGTAATGTCCCTGTACTTTTTCCTTGCTAGAAAACAGCCAAAGTTGAGCGCGTTATTTCTTGGATTAGCGGTAGCGACAAAGCTATCGCCTGCCTTCTTGCTCCCACTTTTCTGGCAGGAACTTCGCTCAAAAAATGAGAGAATAAGATTCACGGCGATAATGGGGTCGGTCCTAGCCGCACTCAATGTTCCCTTTATGATCCTCAACTTTAGCACCTGGCTTTCAGGTTACACTTTTTTGAAAAATTGGGGACTGGAGGACAATTTTCTGGTTTGGATCTTTAACAACCAAAGCAGCTGGACCATGGCGAAGGACATCAGCTACGGCCTGCTCGGTGCCGCAATCCTGGGCATATACATTTTTTTCAGGAGAAAACCGCTCTTAGTAAGGTCATTCTTGGTGCTCGGGACATTTATTCTGTTTTCATACATTGCGACGCCGCAGATGAACCTTGACCTATTACCACTATTCTCGTTGGTGCCGATGATACCCCTCTCGCTTTTTTATCTATTCGAACTCTCAGACATTGGAATCATCATATTCTGGTTCCACTTTCAACCCAACAACACGGTTCCTAGTGTTCCACAGACTTTTGCACTGCTTAGACAGATTTACTTGGCCGCAATTTTGGGAATACTCGCTTTCTCGAAGAAATTAATGAAATATTGAGAACGATAGAAACTTTGACAGAGTCAGATTCATCCGATAGGCCAGTGCAGAACATTGCGCAAACCACGCCGCTGGCGCCGTCCGTGCCACCTGAGACTCCAAAGCAAAGACTCTTTCGTGTTTCGCAGAATCTCTTTGACAGCTTCAACATCGGACATCTATTGTTGATCCTGTTCGCACTACACCTGTTCGCGATGTCTTTTCCCAATCAGGTTAGTCCTTCTCCCCAGTATGTCTTTGACGAGGCCTATTACGTTCCGGCTGCTCAGGATCTGCTTCATCTTATCCCGAGCAACCTAGAGCACCCTTTTCTTGGAAAGATCTGGGGCGCGCTAGGAATCTATCTTTTTGGAAACGACTTTTTTGGATGGAGGATCTTCTACGTTGTTATTGGAACACTCACTGTCGGTGTTTTCTACAAGCTAGCCCGAGTCTTTTTCTCCAAAGAAAGAGCTCTGCTTGCAGCAAGTTTTCTCGGTTTCGAAACTCTGTTTTTCATTCACACATCTCTCTCCCTGCTCGAAGGGCCTCCAATTTTTTTCGCCCTTCTTGGCTTTCTGGCATATTTCAAAAAGAGATACTACTGGTCGGCGGCTGCTTTTGCTCTCTCGGTACTCAGCAAGGAATGGGGAACCTATTTCCTGATCGCGCTCTTCATCTATCACGTCTGGGCGACGCGTCGGATTCCATCAAGTCAGCTGTTGTCTCCAAAGTCGCTGAAAACGATCATACTTTTTCTTGTAATCTTGATAGCGGTGATCGGAATTCCTCTTACGGCGTACGACCAAGTCTACCATCCATATGAAAGCACGCTGTCAACGGTCGGGACTGTCGTTTACCCTGTGAATGGAACTACCGCAACAACCACCACAACCTCAGTTTCGCATTCTAATTATGTGAATTATTTCTGGCAGAATTTCCAGTATTACTACAGCTATCACACTGGACTCCAGATGTCAAACTCCGATTACTCGACTCCTTGGCAGCATTTGGCGTGGTATTGGGTGCTCCCGCTGGACGTTAGTCCTGCCCAATATTACGTGACTACCGTGACTATTACGACGACATCAAACAATGGGACAGTAATCAGCAAGACTTACCTTCATCCGATAGACTGGCTTGGAATCGGAAACCTCGTCGTTTGGCTTTCCTTCTGGATAATCGTCCCAGTCATCATATTCAAGTGCATTAGACGCATGGCGACTCAACTCGACATACTGATCGGGGCTTTGATCGTCGGTACTTACGCACCAAATCTTTTGTTATCAGGGTTCTACCACCGGGTTGTTTACTCGTTCTACTTCGTCAACACGGATCCTGCTCTTGCTTTAGGCATACCAATGGTAATAACCTTCATCTCGCCCGATTCCAAGAACCTCCAGAGGATCCTCGCGGCTGTTTGGCTCGGTGCAGCTATAGTCTTTTTCATTCTCTTCTATCCCATTCATCCTTCCGGCTCTCTTCAGGGATAGAGGCTCTCAGCTTTGTGGAAAAGAGATTTAATGATGCAAAATTAGTTTGTTAATCTCGGATTTTTGCAACAGGTCTCGAAGGGAAGTTCTGAAAACAATTGGTTTGGGTAAAATTAAACAATTTTGAGTTCGAAGCGGAAAAGTTCGAAACAAGAACTATGCCGACGCCGGATCTAAAAGGAAAGGAGGTAATTTACTGGATAAGAATCAGGACTAATGACAAAAGATTGGCGACAGACCTTGGAAGGTTCATGGACGGTGCTCCAAAATTCATTGACCTGAGGGTTCCAAGCGCTTTGGTAGGAGCAAAGACCGAAGTGGAAACTTTTCGCAAGCTGCCACCAAAGACTCCAATTGCGGGTGAGGATCTTGACCAAAGAGGAGGCCAGACTAAAACAGGCGAAGTTCTTTCAGAAAAGGAAATGGGACCAGACCCTGGACCCATGGATCAATGGCGATTTGAGATAATCCTCAGAAGGACAATACCAAACGGTTCAGAGAAGCAGACGCAATCTCCTTACGGATAGAATTATCCAAGATTATTGGACGTCACAAGACTTCGACGAACTCCTCAATCTGGTCATCTGATAGTACGACCACCTGACCATCTGTCGGAGGAACTTGATTCTTGAAACGATCCCAAATGTTAGCCTACCAGCCGGGGCATAACGGGTCAATCGAATCAATCCGTCTCCTGCGCTGTAAACGTCTGACCGTAAGCTAGATACTTCGACTACGTGAAATGAACTCTTCAACCGATTCGAAGATAGAACACCGCGGACGAGCCTTTCCGCCTGCCTGCCATGAATTGAAACCGGAGTCAATTTCCCCTGAAAATCGAGAACCTTTACGATCTTCATGAAACTCGTGCATGGACCACAACGAGAATCGTAGAGCAAGTAAGCGCGAACTGGAAGTTTTGAGTTCTCAAGGCCCCCGGGCATCTGTTTCCGAATTCACCTGAGAGGTTGTCTCGGAAAACTAGAGGTCTTTCTTCCTAAACAACTGAGCAGAGTTGTCGACAGGAGTAGCCATCCGGAGAATGTCGTCCTCGGAGATGGTTCTTTTCTCGCCTGAAACGACTTCTTTGGCATCGTAGAAAAGCTCTCCACTCACAGCCTTGCCCTTATTCGAGGTATGCAATGGCGTGATAATCTCATATTCAATCGGAGCCCCGCCGTCGTCAATTATGACCAAGTCCCCTTTCTTGAATCTGTAGAATACCAATTATCTGCACACTCAACATCAAATTTAGTGCCTTTGTGCTTATAACGATTTTATCTACAAACCCGGTTGAAAAACAATCACGGGTACTATTCGACGATTGACTGAAAAAGAAAATCCATTAAATACCGAAATTATTTCCGCTAGCAGAACAAGAACGAGCTCGCCTAGATCTAAGATAGTCGAAACACCCCGAGTCTAGAACGATCCCGATTCTCCTATCTGCCATTCCAGAAAAATTGAGAGACTAAAAATGCCAAAAACGAAGAAATCACACGATACCTCGAAACTTGCCCTAGAGTATTCTCGCTATTATCAAGGAAAAATGCAAACGATTCCCAAAGTTCCGGTAACGAGTCTGGATGATTTTTCGGTCTGGTATACTCCGGGAGTGGCAGCCGTCAGCCTGGCGGTTGCAAAGAATCATGACCTTTCGTTTGAATATACAAACAGATGGAACATGCTATGCATTTTGACGGATGGGTCAAGAGTGCTGGGATTGGGCGATATTGGACCGGAGGGAAGTCTACCTGTGATGGAGGGAAAAGCTTTGATCTACAAATATCTGGGCGGAGTCGATGCAATTCCTGTTCCAGTCAACGTTCATGAGCCTGAAAAAATCATCGATTTCGGTTTGGCAATCGAACCAGCTTTCGGCGCAATACATCTCGAAGATATTGCTTCTCCAAAATGTTTTCAGATCCTGGACGAGCTCAAGGCGAAGTTGAGCATCCCGGTCTGGCACGATGACCAACAGGGAACTGCCGGCGTCATTCTCGCGGGATTATACAACTCCCTGATTCTGACCGGTAGAAAACTGAGCGATGCAAAAATAGTACTGATGGGCGCAGGTGCGGCGAACATTGCCGCGGCAAGACTCCTGATCTCTGCAGGTGCAAAGCCTGGAAACATTATCCTGGTCGATTCAAAGGGGATACTACAGCCAGAGCGAGAGGATATGGACAAAATGATGCTTCAAAATAAATGGAAGTATGAACTAGCTCTGAAGACGAACGAGGAGCGCCGAGAAGGAGATATCGACAAAGCTGTCGAGGGGGCCGACGCCCTCATAGCTGCATCTAAACCAGGCCCACACGTTCTGTCAAAAGAAACTCTCCGGAGGATGAACAAGAATTCAATTCTCTTTGCTCTATCAAATCCGGTTCCCGAGATTTGGCCGAAGGACGCGAAGGAAGCCGGAGTCAAAATAATCGCTACGGGAAGATCGGACTTCCCGAACCAGGTAAATAACAGCCTGATTTTCCCATCTATAATTAGGGGCGTGCTAGACGTGAGGTCCAAAGCGATTCCCGATGAAGCTATAATCGCCGCAGCAAAGGAGTTAGCCGCCTACGCAGAGAAAAATGGCTCGCTTTCCGAGGATCATATACTTCCCACTATGATGGATCGGGATATTTATCCACTGGTTGCTTCGGCGGTTGGTGTAACGTGTGTTGAGATGGGAATTTCAAGGGTCAAACTCTCAAGAGGAGAAATCCGAAAGAGATCTCAAGTAGTAATACGGCAGTCCCAAAAGATGATTGATACCTTGCAAAAATCTAATTTGATAGAACCAATTTCGAAAGTGCAAAAGGCTCGGAGCAAGAAGAGTTAGGTCGAAAATTAGGATGCCAAAGAGAAATCAAGGTACTTCAAATTCTGCCGGAGATAAGAAATTGTTGCCGCAAAAAACAGATGAAGATTCGTCGAAGTCGGAAGTCAAGATACGCGAAATGAAAAGGGAGGAAGCATCGAAAACTGCCCAGTTGGTCGCGCGCTTGAAACGCCTGAATGGCGAATTTGATCCTCTGCTTAAGACAACGGACAGTCTAGAAGACGAGGCAAGGAAAGTAGTTGAAAAAGCAAGTTCGTCTCCTGATTCGATTGTTCTTATTGCGGTGGCGGGCTCAAAAATAGTGGGAGTGGTTAAGGCGGAGATCAAAGATAGGACTTTTTACGAGCCCAGAAAGGAGGGGGCGATCGATGAATTCTACATTCTGCCAGAATATAGACGAGGCAGTCTGGGAAGGGACCTCCTCTCAACAATGACAGAGGCCCTGAAAAAAAGAGGAGCTGAACTCATAACCGCCGAGTTTCCTAGCCAAAATGAGATAGCAAAGAGATTCTATACGAAATTGGGATTCAGATCTTTGACCAACGTATATGCGAAGGCTGAATCCTGATCCTGAGACATTAAGAGTCGTAAATCTTCAATTTTAAAAATCCAGAAGATTAAGTTGGTCGTCAGGACCCTGCGGAGGCCGCAGCGGTAAATAAAAATAGTAATTGTTCGAGGGGTGTCGCGAATGAGTCTAAAGTTCGGTGTTCCAGTTCCTCCGAGGATTCATGATCCAGTGTTATTGGCTTTGGGGTTGCTTGCTGGCTTGGCGATCTTGATGATCTCGACCTATGTCGTTGATCAGCTTGGGACTGCAATGTTCAAGAGAGGGTTTGCAAAGCCCTTCTACCTAAAAGGGCATCGAATTCACCATAGCTGCATTTACTTTGTTGTGCCGGGACTTTACGGAATTTTTCTTGGTCTCTATTTTCTTGGCTATGTTCAGCCCATCATGACGTTAATCTGGCTCAAGATGGCATTTACAGTGGTCCTTGTTGCCGGAACCCTGACTTTTGATTTTATTGGAGATCGATATTGGCCGAAGATCAGGAAAGATGTGTTCTGGCACCATGAGTGGGTATACACTATACTCCCCGCCTACATTCTTACCTTCGTCGTAAATGTCGTTATCTAAGATTCGTTTTATCCTTACATTAGTTCGAGCATCTGGGCTTTAGGGCAATTGCTCAAATCAAACATTCTTGAATTCGTTTTATTCCTCGAGGCGTGCTTTTAGTTCATTGCTCCGAAAATGTGAAAAGAGCCTCTCGAACCCATGAAGAACGACAGATGACCTTGCGAATCAAAACCGCTGGGGTTTTGAGATACATCGATAATCTGAAGTATGGAATCGAAAGACGCAATACAAAATTCCAGTCGGGTGTATTCTGGATTACCTCAGCCAGCGTGTCATCCTTCATTCATAGAGATTCAAAACGTCTTTGGATGCTAATTTTGATCTTATTTCTCGTTCCTCTAGCATTCCAATTCGCGGCCCTTCAATTTGCGTTCTTGACAGTTCTTGGGTTCACAGTATTTTCACTTAGCCTTACCAGGCTAGCTAACAGCTTCTTTCGCGTGGTAAGAATCTAACAAAGATCTCTCCGTTTTCCATTCTCCGGCGGGGTCCCTACGAGTAAGTTTATTGGCATGTATCCGAAGCTATACTATTTCGCGTCCTTTGAATTGAATAAGTATATACAACGTTATTTTGCTGAGATTCTCCGAGAGTTCAATAACTAATGTCGTCGCCGCAAACTGCAGCCCCTGCGAATCAGGATGACGGAAACACCGCCAGTGATAATCCGGACATTCGTCAGCAGGTAGATCAAGGTCGGGGTTTTCTAAAGAAGCTCCAACTAGTAATTCCAGGCCTCCGTGGTTACAGATCGAAAGAAGATATTCGCGTATCAGATGACTTGCTTCGAAATCAGGTTGCTGACAAAATTGATCTTTCAAAGTCCAATCTTGAAAGCGTGAGGAAACAAATGGTTCTTGCGAGCGATTTTACGAACCTAAATACGGTCGGCTCGTTGATTTCCCAGTTCCAGCAATTCAGCGGCGAAATAAGGCACTCTCAACAGGGCTACTCGGGTTTTGCTGCCACGTTTTCGTTTGATGATGCTCGACTCAACAAATTATACGAATACGATTATGATTTTGTGAATGCGGCGATTGCTCTTGTTGCTAATACTTCTCCGCCCAAATTATCTTACGATCCAACGAACGCAGCCTCAATTCAGCCTCAGCTTCAGCAATTGCAAGCACTTGTCTCGGACTTTAAACTAAAATGGTCCCAACGTATTGAAGCCGTTGAAAATATCTTGCAGGCGAAATGAAAATTAGAGTGATTTGAATTGGTCTTCGGAAAAAAGTCGAACACTGACACTACGAACACTGCAAACCCTGGTTCAGGGGGAAGCGTACTCGGTTCTACTACGATTGCCTGGGACGATGCCCAAAAAGTCGACAATGTAATGTGGAAAGTTCCTCGTCTGATTAGACTGAACGATAACATTGTGGTTAGAGAGGACGAAATTGCTGTCTTCTACAGGGATGGAAAGGTCCTAACTTACTTCGATCAGCCGAACAGATATGCTCTGACCGATTTCAACGCTCCAGTTGTCGGAAGTCTCCTAAAGTTTTTCACCGGGGTTCAACAGCAGGCGGAGGTCTACTATCTTCAAAAGAGATTCATGGACGGCAAATTCGGCTCTACCCAACCATACCAGTTTACCGACGTAACATTTGGGATTGTCAACCTTCGCGTTTACGGGGAGTATCGTTGGCGAGTTTCGAGTCCCGAGAATTTCATCAATCAATTCGTTGGAACCTTTAGTGCCGAAACTTCTGCAGATGTCGAGTCGAGACTCCGAGAGCAATTGCTCATTTTGGTCTACAACGCTCTCGGGAAAATGAAGAGCCAAGGAATGAAGGTCACAGATCTTGCAGGAAACCTCACGAATCTGGAACAAGTCATACTGGCGACATCTCCCGATAACTTTGGTCAGTACGGCGTTGAGATCAACAAGATTTCGGGACTTACAATCAGCCTTCCGGAAGAAGTTCAGAAAGCAATCGACACCAGATCCCAAATGTCCGTGTTGGGCGTCAACTATATGCAGTACCAGGCTGGACAGGCTATGACTGACGCTGCGAGTAACCCGGGCGGTGGAGCAGCGGCAACTGGCGTTGGACTAGGTGCGGGTGTTGGACTCGGCTATGCCGTCGGCGGCCAATTTGCGCAAGGAATGGCAGGCGGTCAGCAGCCTATGAAAAATTGCGTGAACTGCGGATCGTTGATTCCGGCTGCGAATGCATTCTGCCCGGTTTGCGGAGCGAGTCAAGCTCAAAAGCCCGCTCAGCAACAGTCACAGCCATCTCCATCGCAGCAATCTCCTCAGGGAAAGCAGACTTTCTGCGCTCAATGTGGGAATCCCCTCACCCCAGGGCAAAAGTTCTGTTCCAACTGTGGTACGCCCGTCTCGCAAGTTCAGCAAGACGAAAAACAGTGTCCGAAGTGCAATACAACAATGAAAGCTTCGGCAAAGTTTTGTCCGAATTGCGGATACCAGTTCTAGCTGGATTTCGAGGTTGCTGAGGAGACCTTCCTTACATCATAGCTTTTTTCCTGAGCTTTTGTCGAATCCGGATCTGGCTCTCGCCGAGATCGCTCGTGTTAGAGTTTCAGATGGCCACCACCACTCGTTGCCTTTCGGCTGCTTGCCGGATACTACGTCGAAGCGGAAACGCCATGCAGCAAATACCAATTGTCTGATCATCATGGCGCCTGGAAGCCTATCCAATTCGTCTTTTTGAAGTTTGACCAAATTACTGTAACCTTTAACGGCCGCATCAACATTCCCTGGCGACCAGCGTCCCGCCCCAAGAGCACCTGACCAGATTAGAAATGCTATCGGAAAGATCCGCGGTCCTCTTCCCGCACCGGTCCAGTCGATCAATACGTACTCTCCATTTGGTTTTTCGATGATGTTTTTCACGATTGCATCAGGATGGATCAATGCCTTCGGAAGGTCATCTAGATCATCGGCAGTCTCTAATATCTCTCGGAGTAGATTGAGCAAAGATCTGCTCTCATTGGACGTCTTATCTTCGATCTCTTCTAGCCAGGAAGAAGCCGCATGAATTTCATTCCCTAGTTTTCCCTCACTATTTGCATAATGATGAAGGGCGCCGGCCTCCCTCGCGGTAGCGCCAGACTCTGGCGGCATTTTAGAAAGTATGGCAATCATCTCTCCGAATTTGTTTAGGGCTCTCTCGGTTTTTTCCGGTTGAGCGCCTTCGACAAATTCGGTTACAAGAACTGACCTTCCTGCTGGTGTAGTTACCGGATCGAGATCAGCATTTCTTTCAGCTGGAAATTCTTTCTCTTCGAGAAAACGAAGAATTTCCGCGTCCCCGCGAGCACGGTCAGGCGACCTAGATTCGGGAAATATCCTAACTATCCAGCTTGGTTGTCCGGGCCTATTGGCTCGATAAACTCCACGATCTAACCGGCCCAATTCAGAGATACGAGTTTTGTAATGTCGTTCAAGGTAGTTCCGAAGTTTCTCCAGCTGCTCCAACGGTCTCGATTGAGTTCCCTTTGGGGCCAATGCAAGTGCCGAATTTTCTAGGGGCCCGCCTATCATCTTTTCGAAGGCTAGGTGGACGAAAGACCTGAATCGATTTCATGATCCTAAGGGCGTGCGGAGAGTTCGAAAATTGTTAAAATAATGGGAATTTTCGAGAATGTAGTAATATGCGCTTCACTCTGAGCTCAGGAAAGGCGATCTCGCGAATTGCGACAATCGCAATCGTAGTTGTTGTCATAATTATCGTCGTTGCCGGTGGATTAGTCCTAACTCTCTCAAAGGCTAGCTCCACAACCACCACTTCCACTTCACTTACCTCATCTTCGACTAGTTCCCAAACAAGCTCAACATCCTCTATAACTTCGTCTTCTGGTTCTTCTACTTCGCTTAGCTCTACTTCGTCATCAACTTCAACATCATCTCCTCCAACCTCATCCACGAGCTCGACGAGTAGCAATTCGTCGACGAGTTCCTCATCTGGAGGGGCGATTCCTCAATCTCTTACCTTTGAAACGTACTCGACAATCCAGTATATCGATCCCCAGGTGTCTTACGATATCTACGGTGCCGCGATCGAACAAAATATTTACGAACCATTGCTCTGGTTCAATGGCACCAACGGACAGACAGTCATTCCCTGGCTAGCCCAGAATTACACAATTTCTTCGGACGGAAAAACAGCGACTTTCACATTAAGGCAAGGAATCACTTTTGCTGATGGTGAGCAACTAAACTCGACCGCAGTCTATTTTTCACTCAACAGATTGCTGATATTTGACGGTAGTGCACCTCCATCCCATGGGACTCAAGCCTCGTGGATCCTGCAACAGCTGGAAAATAAGAGCCTGAGCACGTTTTTCAGCGGCCCTCAGAACTACTCGCCAACGTGGGCGGCCGAAGTCCTCGGTCAGGATTTTGTCCAGATAACGGGGCAGTACACTGTAACTCTCCACATCCAAAATCCTAATGCCGCACTGCCGTACCTGATGGCAAACTTGTGGGCAAACATCATCGCGCCCGATTATACTATGCAAAAGGACCTTGGTCTCTGGAGTCAGTCTTCGAACGGTTACACGCTGCCCTACGCTACTCCGAGCGGCAACGCAACAGGGATGATAAACCAGTACCTAGATGACTTTGTGGCAACATGCAACGCCGGAATTACTCCCAAGGGCTGTGCTCAAACCTATCTTGACGGGTCTTATGGGGGATCGCTAGCGGGAACGGGTCCCTACGTTATCCAGAGCGTTGGTCAGTCAAGCAATAATATCGTGCTGAAAGTAAATCCGAATTTCTGGGGCGGACCTAATCACATCAAGGCGCAAATTCCGACCATTAACATCAATTTCGTTCCGTCCGAGACAACAAGGGAGCTTGATATCCAGAATGCTGCAAAATCCGGTCAGGCTATGGCAATAGATATCACAAATGACCACCTTTATGACATCGCAGATAGATCTCAATGGCTAACCAACAATAAGCTGGTCTCTGACATTCCGGGCGTATCTATCTACGGAACTTTTACGCAATATGCGACATGGTTTGATCCGTTTGGTACAAACGTTTCAAATCCCTTGACTGGAACGTACTATCCATTCCAGCCTTTTGCAGACATTAGAATGCGTCTTGCTTTCGCGGACGCCGTAAATATCTCAAGCGTAGATGCAAGTGTGAACAACAATCTGGGGCAAGTTGCGAACGAACTAATTCCACCGGGCTTCCCGCCTCAGGGTTCGTACAATACTTCAGTTGCTCCAATTTACAAATTCAATCTAACTGCGGTGCAAGATGAACTTGTTTCGGCAATGGAGACACCCCTGACGCACTTTACGTTCTACAACGGTAGTGTTGCGCCCTCTGGAATCTTCAACAACACATTCGGATGCTCTGCTGCAAATCTCCAGGCAAACGGCGGAACGTGCAAAAATCCAACGACTCAATCAATCAGTTTGATTTATGCAACTGGCGATACTGTTGATTCCGCCATATACACACAGATCGCAGAGGCAGTGAATAATGTGAGCGCGACCTACAACATGGGACTAACGGTTGAAGTTACCCCTGTTCCTTTAGGGCAGATGACTACTGAGGCGTTTTCCGGGCAGGTGTACTCTTGGGCTGAAGCTCCATTCGGATGGTACGATGACTATCCGTGGGCAACTGACTTTCTGGGTCCGATACTTGCTCCCGGCGGGATTTACACGGCTCCTGGAGGTTGGAATTTAACCGCCATGCAAACATACTGGAATCAAGCCGAAGCAGGGACTGCTACAGGAAATGCAACAGAAGTAGCGCAAGCTTCGAATGCGATGGCTCAACTGGCAAACACTGAAGTCATGGATATCTGGACGTTCTATCCGGCGATAGTCACCGTCATGACGTCAAACGTCCACGGCTTTTACTTCAATCCCGCAATATACACTACGGGCGGCGGGATGCCACAGTACTTCGCTGCATTATCTTAGGACGAGATGATCGGGGGAAACCCCGATATTTTTCCTAAGGGATCACTGGATAGAACGATCGCAATGGGACAAGAAAGTGCTGAAATGTTTGCTAGCAGAATCGAATGAGAATCTTAGACAACCTCGCTCATTCCAAGTTGTTCAAACTCGTAACAAGTTAGGCACTCCAAATCGAACCGGTCTGTTCGTTCGTTTAGTCGAAAGTAGCCAGTCTCTTCCTGGCTGATTTCACGCCTGCATCGAACACATCGATTCAGCGTAACTGCGCTATACATATGGCCAGAGCTAACGGCCGTAAAACCGATTAATGTCTTTACTAATGAAAATAGGCCGTCTATATAGCGCTCTATCGAATATTTGCAAAAATACTCCGATGGAGGTAGAAGAATCTTCTAATACGATTGTAAAAAGGCAAGAAGGCTCGGCCCATTCTATTGTTTCAAATTAATAGATTAGATTATGACTGTTAGATAGCAAGTTTTTCAATAAGATTCCCCCACTGAAAACCGGATCTTTAGCGATGGCCAGTAATTTGTCAAGTCTCATAGCAAAGGCATTGTGATTATCTACTTGACTGATTCAGAAACTTCGAAACCGGAAAACGTTCATCTAGGAACCTCGGGTTGGTCCTACAAAGAATGGGAAAAGATCTTCTACCCAGATTCAAAAACACCCAAGCTTTCGTATTACTCCGGGATTTTTTCTACGGTGGAAATTGATTCTACTTTTTACGCGTACCCCAATCGTGGGCTAGTTATCGGATGGGCGCGGAATAGTCCAAGCAATTTCCAGTTCGCCGCAAAGATCCCTAAGCTCATTACACATGACAAGAAATTGGACCTTGAACAGGGTGTCGAGATCGATCTCGAAAAGTTTGTAGATCTTCTTTCCCCTCTGAAGGAGTCGAGAAAATTAGGCCCACTATTGATCCAGCTTCCTCCAAGCTTCTCAAGAAAGGAAGTAGGAAAGCTAGAAAATTTCTTCGAGGTCTTGCCTCGAGACTACATGTATTCGGTTGAATTTCGTAATACATCTTGGCTTGAGGAGCCAGACAGTTTGTTTTCACTTTTGAGGAAGTTCAATATTTCAAACACTATCGTGGATGAACCATTACTTCCCGTGAATCTTACAGCGACCTCTGATCATGCTTTCATAAGGTGGCATGGTCGCGGCAAACGAGTTTGGTACAATTACGAATATTCAGGAAAAGAACTCGAGCCTTGGGTTGATAGAGTAAAGAAAGTCTCTCGCGAAGTGAAGAAAGTATACGGCTATTTTAACAACCACTTTCACGGCTCTGCTGTACTGAATTCTCTTGAAATGCTGTCAAAACTTGGATTGGCAAACGCAAAACAAAAGGAAACACTCGACCAGATGTTGATGAGAAAGACTCGAGTGGCAGAAGAGGAGCAAATCACTCAGACAAAGTTGTCATAGCCCCCCGAAATGATGACGTCAATCTACTAACAAAATCAGGCATTTGCGTTAGATACTCTCTGATCACGTCGGGATTCGTATCGATTCCAAATTTCTTAATTCCAATTTTTCCTGATGATGAAATAAGGAAGCTCTCAGGAAGATCTTCATTTCTGGTGGGACCCGGCACAAAGGACCTCAAGTTCTAGGAATACATCAAGTTCCAAAAGCTACACCCAAAGATTAGATCGAATAGACGCTCCATAAAATAAATATTCAATTGTGAAATGATGAGTGGATTAAGCCGATAATGACCGAGTCGCACTCTAAAGACTCCAAGCTGGCATCTCAAGCGACCATCACGGAAGAGGAACGTGAGAGGAGAAAGCGTAAGCTTCTTCTCGAATGGCAAAAGCTGGAGGGTTCAAAGACTGTCAGAACCGACTTGGATGATTTCATTGATCGTGAGACTAGGTCTATCGGAAGAAGACTCGAATCTCAATCTGAACTCTACTCTCCGAAGTGTATCACATGCGGAGGAGTTGGAAGGCACCTGAGAGTGGACTGCGCTGGCGTCAATTGGACCAGGGTAGTCCAAGCGTCTTGAATCGTTTGTTCAAATTATTCGGAAGTTAAGAGATCAACTAGACTTACTGCTTTTTTGGGAACGGCGTTTATCAATTCGCAGTTCAAACGGCGATTCTCCAAAAAATTTGATATAGAACGTTCCTGTTGTAATTTCTGTCTAATGACTCAATCTGAACAGCCGAGGTCCGAGATCAGGACTCTGCGCATCAGAAATACTCGTCGTGCGGGAGCATTTCTAATGGCTAGTGGAATCGTTTTCACAATTATGAATACAATCGCCGAATCAATCTATCCCGCTTACAGCGTAAGGACAAATGCCCTGAGTGACCTCGGTGCCCTCGGTCACTCGACAGCTTTTCTTTGGGATGGTCAGCTTTTTGTTAGTGCAGCGCTTGCTCTAACGGGAATGAGTCTTCTCGTATTCAGGAGTTCTCTTTCAGAATTCATTCAGGGCAGACCTGTTCAGTTGTTGTTCCTTCTTCCTCCCGTTGGGTCTCTTATCGTCTCGATATTTCCCGAAAATACCGTCCTCGGAATACACACTCTGGGCGCGCTTGTCGCTTTTATTTTTGGGGCGCTCTCTGCACTCTACGCTTTCAGGTTCACGAAATCCCCTTTCAGGTACTTCTCAGTTCTTCTTGGAGTAGTATCGTTGGTAGCAATCCCGCTCTTGGGGGATCCGTCGCTTCTGGGATTTGGAGGGATGGAACGATTGGTCGTATATCCTTCCACATTATGGGGAATCGCTTTCGGAGCCTATCTGACCGCAGTATAAGCTGCTATCGCAAATCATCAATTACAAATGTCTCTCTGCGATTGTATGCAGGTTCATTTGGTTTTTGCATATTCACTCCAATGAAGGAAATCTGAAACTTGTTCCTGAGCATTACATCGAAAGCAGCGTCGTGAGAAAGGTTCATTCCGGCTTCAAGTATACTGACCTTGCTTTCAGCGGCGTAGGATTCGCATGCCTTAAGCAGGCTTGTGAAGTCGTTGCTCGCTTTAGGACCGATTCGACTCGCGCCAAACTTAATGTAGCATCGATCTAGACCTGCCTCAGTTCCGGCGCCGGTCTGACAGATCGCGAATGCGGCAAGGTTTCTCGATTCATCAAAAACAAGGAGAGTCTCACCCATTTTGAAATCATCGACGAGTTGAATTTCTCGGGAAAGATCCAACCCGGGATAGAGTGGTTCAGTTAGAGCTCTAATTTCATCGAGGGCCTGCGATCTATCGTTTTGGGCAATTTTTGAGAACCTACGATAATTCTTGAAGTAGGTGCGGGTCATGTTAGATTCGATTTTCTTTTCCATCAGTGGTGTCAAAAATCTGGAGCAGAATCCGAATTTGTGATAGAGACCCAGATGCTTTGGACTATCGGCAAAAGTGAACAATCCCAAAGAGCTTATCCCATCGCTCTCGAATTTGTCAACTGCAGCCGCCACCAGTTTTCCTCCGATGCCTGAATTCCAAAGATCGGGTCTGACTGCAAGAGGACCAAAGAAGCCGAAGCTTCCCCACTCTGTAAGGACATTTGTACCGACGATGACCCCATCCAGTGTAGCTGCGATTACATTGTGTGGATTCTGATCAAACCTGTGGACAATCATCCTCCTTTCTGAAGGATTTTCAGTTGGATTGGGAGCGTTGAAAAATGTCCCGAATGCTAGTCGAACGAGTTTCTCAGCTTCTTCTACCTCTTCTCCGCGGATTGGATGAATGTCGACTTTAGTCGTGGCAGATTTCAAGCTCGCACTCTCAGATGAAGACAAGGCGATTTCCCAAAGAATGTCTGCGGACGATTTTTAGATTGATGATTTCTTGAAACTCAAATGTACGACATCGATCCCTCGATAATTCCTAGATCTCGCGAGACTGAGGTTAGTGATTTTTTCCCCTTGAGAGCCAGTAACGAGCTATCTCTTCGGCTTTCGCTATCCATACGCCTTCATGGGATTTAATGTGGCAGATAATTTTCTCAAGCGACTTGCTCGCAGCTGGTCTACCCGTCATGAAAGGATGCATTGTTAGGCAATAGAACTTTCCTTCCTCATAGAGGACATCGAATTCATCCCTCCACAGTTCAAAGACTTCCTGCGGGGTGTATCCACGCTCGGCATAGTTGTCATAATCATCGAGAGTAACTGCGCTGGGAAGCTCGACAATGTTATTTCCTGAATTGAACTTGTGGATGTAGGGAAGATCATTGTCCAAACTGTCGCCCCGCCAAATGAAATTCCCCAGATTGTTCAACAAGTTTACTGTGTCTTTACTAGGACACCAGTTTGCCGTTCGATGTCCAACGACAGTTTTGCCTGTTATGTTTCGAATTAGTTCTACGGTTTTCTGTAAATCGATCTTTTCATCCTCGATCTTCATGTTGTAGTAAGGCCGATGGTCCCATCCATGAGACGCGATCTCATGGCCTTTGTCCACGATAGCTCTAGCTACATCCGGTCTTTTTTCAGCAGTCTTTGCGACCATGCAAAATGTTGCCTTGACGTTATGCCTCTCGAGAATTCGCAAGACCCGCCAGGTCCCTTCGTTGGTATCGTAATATCCCTGGCTGACGTAGAACATTTTGTCAGGACCGAAAGCATCAATCAATCCCGACTCGTCATCATTATCAAATGTAAGAGCAACTGCACACCGTATTCCTTTGGGCCACAATGATTCTGGCATGTCGGGAAGCGAGATTCGGGCAGGATTATTTCAAGTTTCTAATGATAGTCGCTATTTTCTGCCTACATTTTTGGAGATTCATTACAAAATCGGAATGAAACTTGGGAATCGAGAATTACTTTCCACCTGAAGCATTCCGAAAAAAAAACGAATATAGCCAGATATCAACGCTGCGCAATTTGAATGCGGGTATACTTTTGGTTTCATAGTACTTTTTAAGATCCTTTCTCTTCTGAAAAGAAAGAGGTTTGTGACTTAATTGTTCATGAACATTGCTTTTGTCAATGCGGGCGAAGATTGTCGGGATGAATTGATCGAGACTATGAGAAACTTTGCCAAGTGTCTTGAGAACTCATCAGGCTTGATTGGTGCGCATCTCATGTCTGAGAAAGGAAAGTCGACGCTGATGGGTATTTCCATCTGGAAAGACGAGGAATCATTCAATGCATCGATGGCTAAGATGTCGACTCGGTCACACACTCAGACTGAGCGAAGGTGGGATGCACCAGTAGTGAGACAATTTGTCGAGTTGTGAAGTTCAGGCAGCGCTTTAATCTCTTTTCTCTCCTCTGAATATCCACTGGATGCCGTATCTATCAAAAAACTGTCCGTATACTCCAAACGGCACGTCATGCAATTCTTGAAACCACTTCTTGTCTGCGCCTTCCGCCAGCTTGTCAAATATGGCTTTTAGCTCATCATAGGAATTGCCGGTGAGAAATATGGCAAACGTATTTCCCGATATCGGATCAAGCATGGGAGATGCCATCCAGTCAGTGGCTGATATTTCGATAGAACCATTCTTGAGATGGGCGTTGATCATTCTGCTGTGTTTTTCCGGCGGGAACATATCCTTCATGGGGGTATCACCAAGCTTTGTCAAAGTTAACTCTCCTCCGAGACATTTGTGGTAGAAGGTCATTGCCTCAGCACAATCGCCGTCAAATAAGAGAAAGGGGATAGTTTGCAACATGTTTTCTTACCATCTATCGTATTTGCATAAAGTTTTCCGTGGAAACCGAACTTGATATGAATCATAGGAAATTTGCGGCTATCTGTTCAGAACAGTGCCTTTTGCATGGCAAGTCCCCTTTGGGAAAAGCCTTTTGCCCTAAACCTGGAGCTGATCGTCAGGAATCCGGTGGATCTAGAACTAAACCGGAAGGTCAGATTAGAAGGCTAACATGTTCTAGGGTTTTCAATGAGCATTGCGTCGATCTGCTCAATCGTCAATCCAACAAGTGTGAATTTCTGGACCATGTTTTGAAACCCTAACTTCATGACTTTGAAAGTTCTTTTGTAATTGCTTCTGCAGTGAACTCTATCCCTATCGCGGGTTCGTCCCCTACAACCCACGCATCGTGACCAGCGGGGACAGAGTAAACATCACCTGCTTTTGCTTCAAACTCAGTTCCGTCTTTCAATTTGGTTCTGAATCTTCCCGAGATGAGGTACTGAAAGTGTGGAGCATCACACCACTCAGTTTTGACTCTTGGTTTAATGTCTGTGGACCATTTCCATCCCTTCTGTAGCTCGAACCGAGCGATCTTCTTTCCGCCAACACTGACCGATTGAATTCTTGCTCTATCCAGCTGTACAACGTCTTTTGAATCCGGGATGTTCTTTATCTCATAGTCTGCCATGAGTAATCTCAGTCTCTAAAATCCCAGCAATTAGTCTTAAAATTTTTCAAAACTAGTTCTGAAAGATTTTGTCTTTTTGGAAATTGACTCTGGGATAATTGCCTACGTGCGCGAGCTCGGTTCGTAGACTCTCCCATTCAGGATGAAACTTTCAGTCGCTCAAAATAACTTTGTAGGTTGGGGGTCATATCAATGTGCTCGTCCACTAGTTCTGTTCTTGTGCTCCTGACTCCTTCAACTTGATTGACTGCAGTACTCAGCTCATTAACCAACGCTAGGTTCGGAAGGATAAGATTGTAAACGATGTACTCCTCTGCGTTCCCAAGGAAGTGGAGATAATCCTTGACAATTGGTAGGATCTTTTTCTCCGCATTCATTTTTGATTCTTTACTATCAAAGACTGCCACGATATCCACAGGCAGACCTGCATCAATTTTTCGATAGTCCAGCCTTGGAATCGAAAGAATCGCTCCTTGACCCAAGAGTTTTGCGAGCTTTCGTTTGACGGTACGCACCGAGACCCCAAGCTCCCTCGAGAGTTCCGCGTAAGATCGAAAGCCCTGGCTTGAAAGTACTTTGATTAACGAATATTCTGATTTATCCAAGACTATAGCACAATGAGGATATGGTACGCGAGAAAGCAATCCCTCGGAAGCGCCGGACAATTCAAGAAATTTGCTTGTGCTCTTTTTCAAATCGGCCTCATCTTCGTACATAAAGTGAATACCAATCCAACTGCCGCGGAAATTGTGAATGGTATGGATGCCGTCCATTAGTTTCAACTGCTCAATCACTTTGCTTTTCTGACGCGAAGGCGAGACGTCGAAAGCGTAGGTAGCTCCATAGAGACCTAGAAGAATTGGATTGACAAACACTGACGAGCCACGGATCACCCCTGAGGTGTAGAGTTTCTCGACTCTGCTTCTCACCGTCCCTCGAGAGTGCCCGAGTTTCCTCGACATTTCCCCATAAGATGACGCCAATCCCACTTTCGCGGGGAGTACGCTCTGCGCTTGCGATAGCTCCCGAAGGATCGCAATATCTAAAGCGTCCATCGTTCAGGGCAAGGAAATGACCCAGCCTGATAAGGTTGTCACTTTTGTTCAGTCTGATTGTCCAGTCGAGTGAATGCGAGTCAATCTGCTCACTCTTTTTCTATTCGCTCTATAATTCGAAGAAGTAACTTACAATCCTCCGCGGTTAAAGAGAAGAGCCTAAGTCGGCCAACTGTCCTGAGTGCCGTTCGAGAATGGAGTATCATCCCGAGTACTCCGACCCACTATACCGGCATGTGCTTTTACTTCGAGAGATACCGAGCTTTCAGGTACAGAATCGAAGTCGGCGAAAAGAACATTCTGACATGGATATTCAATTCGATTAATTGGGATATTTCGGAAACTAAATTATGACATGTGTTTATCTAGCGCCCCGTAACGACGCGTCTTGATTCTTCATAGAAATAACGAAGAAAGATGGAGAGGAGTCGAAAGAGTTTCACTCTCGAAACTCATTTCGAACTCAAATCACAAGGCTTTAGGTTATCGTTACAGTAAAGCTAGCCATCTTTGTCTTGTCGCTGGATGAACCGACAGTGCCAGTATTGTAGAATCTAAAGTAGTACTTGCCTGCGGTCGCAGTAGTTGCAAACGCAATAGTAAGACCAACTTTCACAGATCCGTGCGCAGGTATTGAATAAGAAGTAGGCACAGAACAGCTAGATTTCGTAAACGGGCCGGCGCTGGAAGTCGCAATCTCAAGAACGCAAGCTGTGACTGTGAACGCTGAACTTCCGGTACTCGATTCCGTTATTGTTACCGTTGCTGTGCCGCCCGGTGCGACTGACTGCGACTTCGGACTGGGTGTCAGTGTTACGGAATATGTCTTTACAATAGCCGGAGCTGCACTGTACGCCATCGAAGTCATACACAAGCTAAGGACTGCAAACACTGTCATCATAGTAGCATAGGGAACTGCCCTTTTCATCAACTTCTCGGAAATTTGTACACTCATAGTTTTGCTAGGCATCGCACTTTTCCTAATAAGCGTACTTGGGATTAACAAATTCCCGAAATCTGCAAATCTACCGGGTCACGATACATCATCGGCCAGGCACACATGCGTAAGCTCCAGAATTGTGATGAAACTAGGCTGAATCATATCTACTTGTACATTATCCTTTCTTCACATATTTCCACAGCTAATTTTCGGAAAACCGGTTTCGCATTTTGCCTATTGTCATGAGAGGAGATATTAGAGAAGAACTATGATTCCGTAGCCGAGCAGTACTTAAACGCGATATCCGCGCTTCAGCCTCTAAACTAACCGAAGTTATTGAAAAGCTGCTGAAAACGGAGGGGAGGAAGGTATTCATTCATAGCGATTAGTTTTTGCTCAATCGAATCCATCCAGAAGACCTTGAGCAAACTTCTTTCGATGCAATTCCCAACTCTTTGATTCTAGTCCTTACGACGCAGGTGGCGTTTCAGGTGCGGGCGGCGAATTGCTCGGAGCCTCTGGAGGAGCCTGCTGCCCAGGAGAAGAGCCTCCTGGCGTCGATGGAGATGCTTGACTTTTTGTAAGGTGAGGTTGACCAGGATGAGGGAGAAGCAGTGTTTCTCCGTAGCCAATTATGAAAGCAGTCGTGGCAGAAACTGCCACAATGGGAGTAATATGTAGTCCAAACAATCCTAAAGTTAGGAGGGTAATCGCAATTGGGGAGCGGATGAGTACTACCGCGACGCTTGTCATTGTACACGCGAGACACACAGTCTCCGGAATGAACGGGAAAATAATGTGTACTGCTATTCCCATCGAAGCCCCGATGAAATAAGAGGGAAAAATGTACCCTCCATTCCAGCCAAGCGCGAGGCAAACGACAGTAACAAAGAGTTTGAAAAGAGCAAGCGCGATGAGAAAAATTGCTCCGTATTCCGCTGTATGTAATAGAAGTACGTTGACCTGATTTTGACCATCAAAGAGAACTAAAGGAAAGAAAATTCCGACGGTGCCCAGGATAGCACCAGCAATTACAGCTAGCTCGATTGGCCGGGATTCCCAGCGTCTCGCTGCCGTTTTCAACGTCCTGTAGAAACGAATGAAGAGTATACCGAGTCCTCCACCGATTAAACCCAAGAGGACTGCTTCAAGCAGCTCTACAAAGTGAAAACCTCCGTACGGCGGAAATTGATAGATCGGCCCGTATACGGTCTGAGTAATTATGTCATAAACACCAAATCCTACAGAACCCGCAACAAAAGCCGGGAGGATGGCTTTCCAGTTCACTTTGCCAGTTCCTTCGATTATGAACAAGGGAAAAACAAACGGACTGCCCAGGAATGCTCCGAACATCCCGCTCACAGCCGAAAGGGTTGCGGCGCCTTTGACGGGTCTTTCAAACTTCAGCTTTTCAGCGATAAAAGTTCCGAGACCTCCGCTGCCTCCGGTTAGCGGCCCCTCGGGCCCGATTGAACCACCGAATAAAAGCCCGATCAATCCTCTAATCATTGCTACGTAGCCAATGCGTGGATCCATCCCGCCTGTTTCCCCAACGTCCTGAAGATCATCGACGAGAAGTGTGGGTTTAACTTTCGTTAACTTAGTAATAATTCCAACAGCTAGTCCTCCGATGATGCAAAATGCTAGGATGAAGAACGGGGATGCAGTTCCGTATGAAAGCCCGAATTTTCCTGCAATTCCTTGCCATATTGCTTGAGTTCCGTATTTGAGAACTAGAGCAAATAGAAGGAACTGCAAAGCAGCCACAGCACCGAAGATTGCTGAAAGGACAAGCAGTTTGTAAAATGGTCTGCTTTGTTCGCTAGTCAAAATAAAAAAGACCAGCCAGCAAATGCCTAAATTTTGGCAGTAATTTCTTCAGAAAATTTACAGTGCGTCATTAGTAACAAACTAGGCAATCTCCTTGAACAAATAAGGTATCCCGAGACTCATGATGTGTTTTAATTTGATCCCGTCGAACGATTTTGGCAAAGACTTCGATTTCTAGGACGATCTCACATTATGCACGAGATCGACTCTGCTTCGCAAGTTGTATGCTTGATCAATGAGTTAGTGAAAAAATCCTGAAAACATATAGTCAACCTTCGATTCAAAATCCTGATTGAATGGCTAGGAGATTTGCAAGGGAGCATCTGAGTTTTACTGACCTAGTCTCAGAAGCTGCTGAGGCAGTTTACATGGTGGTTATAATCAACGGATATGTGGCACTCTCGCAGCTGAGCACTCAATTTTACTACATTGTCGCCGTCGATATCGGTGCGTGCATTGGTTGGGGATTCATTGACGGTTTCACTTACGCTATCGGAAGTTCGATCGACAGAGGAAATCAGGCAAGTCTAGTTCAAAAGATCCAATCCGAGAAGGACACTCAAAAGTCAATAAACGACGTAGTCGAAGAACTCGATGGCACATTTGTCTCCGGGTTTAGCGATGAAAGCAAGAGGTCAATAGCAGCCGAGATTTTAAAAGACTCGGCAGGGGTTCCTCAGGTTAAGCAGAAATTCATTACACGGGACGAACTCGCTGGATTTGCATCAATCATGGTGGTCTATCTGTTAGCCGGAATCGCACTTTCTCTTCCATACTTAATTTTTGAAAATAAGATTGACGCTTGGCTGGTTTCAAATTCTCTTGGAATCATTTGGTTGTTCTACTACGGTTTCAGGGTAGGTCGAGTTACACGGGGAAGACGAATCTTGATCGGACTATTGACCTCGAGTGCAGGGATTGCATTTTTGATAATTTCTTACTTCGTATATGGATAATCAGCTTGATGTATTGAAATATTGTCCAATGCCACAATATTGGAAAAAAGTGGGACTTTTTCCACTATTTTGCGTATAATGATGACAACATTTTGCCCTAACACTCTTGGTGTGCTGTGGATAGGAGACCCTCGCATTTGGCGAATCTATGAGGAAAAACGCAAAATTCTGGGGAAAGACCGTCATTTGCAAGGTCTTCTATGAAATTTTCAAGGTCTTCTTTGGTTACGCTTGAAAGTGGTCTTTGGAAAAATTCTCTTTCAGCTTTCGCTAGAGTATTCCGAATCTTATTTCTCCGTCTTACGGACTATCCTTTCTTTTTGTGTCAGGATAGCGCTCGATAGGGTCGTCAAGCGAGAGTGATTGCATTCGAAAAAACGAATCAGTAGGGGCTCTTAACTGTAAGGGTAAGAGCCTCGGGCGGGATTTGATCCCGCGACCTATTGCTTACAAGGCAACTGAGCAACATTCCGCAAAGTAGTGAATTGTTTTCGCTCTGGCCAGGCTGAGCTACCGAGGCAAATCAGTAAGGTAGGGTAACACGCGGTCTTTTTTCTTGATTTATTCATTTTGATGGGAAGGTTTCGTCCAGTCCGTCAAGAAAATTCACATTGGAATGTCCGCACTTCAGACAAGCTCCGGCATAATCTCCAGAGTTTGAAATCAATTCCTGAAGCCGAATTTTGTAGGTCCTCCGTCTGGGCATGTCATCCCACATGATATGAAAAACGCCTGCTAGAACATCTGCGTTGTCCTCGAAGCCCAGTTTATCGGGAGCTAGCGGAATAAACGTAGTTGGGATCTTGTCTTTTGGCAGAGTCAACTTTCTCACAATGTAGGAAATCCTTTCTTCAGTCATGAATTCCTCCGGCGAATTAGACGTGTGATCTTTCACCGCCGCAAAAAGAAGATGAACTCTAATCGGCTAGGAACTCTCTTTCTTTGATGTTCAGTCCCCGAAGTTCCAGTCTCGACAGAAATTCATCAAACCTGTCGTCTTTGATCGCCAGTTCCGGCGGAATGAATCCACGCTCCGTTATTTTTCCCTCAAGGACCATCAGGGCAACGGTAGAACAAGGGTGCGCGGTTGTCCTAGCCATCGAAGTAGTTTGAGTTGCGACGTCGAACTTGTCAATCATCTCGTACTGGTGGATTCGGGTGGATTTGTCCCCCTTCCTCTTCCTTCCCTGGACATCTATCCGTAGAAGGGTCATGTCTTTGTCTCCCTGATGCATTGCGAGTTTCTTGTCGAGAAGAGTTGAAAGCAGCGCTCGCGGTGAAACGCGGTTTCCGGTTGTCTTCAGGTTGACCGGCCGCTCGGAGAATAGACCAAGATCCATCAAGAGCTGAATTTGAGAGGCGTGACCCTTCCAGCGGATCGTCTTTTCCTCCATATATTTGACACGCCTTAAAGTCTCGGGTAAAGTAGACAGACCATCGGTGATGAATGCCTCGAACTTTTGATCGCCAAATTCATTGAAGGTGAGCTCCTCAACTTCTGACAGCGCAGGAAGCATTATCTTTTTTCCGTCGCGGACTACCAGAGCTTCGCGAACATATTCCTCTAGAACGCTTTCGATAGAGAAAACGACTTTGTAGTTTAATGGTTGCTTCGGAACTTCGGGAATTCCGCCAACTTGAATCTTTACTGAATCTACTTCCTCCATCTGGTCAGCGGAGTTTTTCGCAAGGATGCTCGTCAGCCCTGGCGCAAGCCCACAGGCAGGTATGATCGTGACACCCTTTTGCTTTGCTTTCGTATCAACTGACGTGGATCTGTCGTGCCGCCAAGAGTAGATCAAATCAACAAAATTAATCCCGGCATCTAGCGCTGTCTTAACAGCTTCTTCAGCAATATCGTGGGGGAGCGCGCCGACACCTATCTCATGTTTTGAAAGGATATCCTGTAACTCCTCGCGTTTTTTTACAATATCCATTTCAACGATCTGGAGTTTCTCCGCGAGCTTTAGATTGCGACCAGTATTCTGGTCGAGTCCAGATAGCTTCGAAGCTCTTACTTGAAGAGCTCTTAGCCGGTCCCCGCTTGAATCGATCACCGAAACCTTGGAAACCGCGCTGCTCTCAAGAAGGTCCATGGCAATGGAAGATCCCATCAAGCCGGATCCCAGAACGACAACTTCGCCTCTCGCCATCGATTTTTTACCAGAATTTCCAATATTTCGCGATAAAATCGCTTAATCTTTAATGTGGCCTGAAAGTGTCGTTAAAAGTCAATTGGTAATTTCGGAAAGTAAAAAATCTCCAGAAACAGAAAAATAAAATTCTCGCGCCGGATTCTATCCGATCGCGAATCCTCGCTTCTTAGTTTTTTGAATTACTTTTTGATGACGGACAGAGCGGATTTCGGTTCGTACCTCCAGTTACCGCTGTTTTCGTCAAAAAGGGTGTGAGGAATCGTTCCGTCAAATTCCGTTCCCGAACCGATGCTGAGTGCATCTAGTCTGCCCGGAATTTTAGCAAACCGGTCGTTTACGAACTCTAACAGACCGTTTGTGTATTCGCCGGGGCATGACACGTACCAGCAGTAGTGTTTTTCTGTTTTCCAGACACGTTGAGTGAATGGAATGCTCAGCGCAACAGATCTGCCTTCGTCCATCGCACGCGAGTTACCAAACTCGTGCATGAATATCATTGCGGAATCCGAACCCGGCGCCTTGCCTGAAGCCAATTTCAAATAGTAACCGGCAATCGCGCGTCTTGCGTGTGTCTTGTAGTGGTACCTCAAGTTATGCTGATCTAGCCCTATGGTTCCTGAAAGTTTTGAAAGTGTTCTAGGAACGCTGTGTTGGAGCTCTTTGAGAATTAAAA
>Ga0335085_10003688_pt1 | contig 26157 bp, 27 predicted proteins | sample Lox_Sample_45_FD_206712 | JGI IMG/M metagenome (GOLD analysis project Ga0335085, IMG submission 206712) | Soil microbial communities from Loxahatchee National Wildlife Refuge, Florida, United States - Lox_Sample_4.5 | ecosystem: Environmental > Terrestrial > Soil > Wetlands | place: USA...
GCTTCGCCTTTTCCACGAAATTGGGAAGCTTGTGGCACAGCACATCCACCTGAAGCAGCAGGCGGACGTCGATGCCTTCCTTCTCGCGCAGCTCGATCAGCCGGTCGAAGATCGGTTCCCATTCGCGGTTGCGCGCGAAATTGTCGTCGGTGATGAAGAACCGTTTGAGGCCCTGCGCCCAGTTCACGCGCACGATATGCTCGATCTCGTCGGGCGTGCGGAAGCGCGATTTGCGCCCCTGCACATTGATGATGGTGCAGAACGAGCATTGATAGGGGCAGCCGCGCCCCGCATCGAAGCTCGTATTGTTGCCGATCGTGCGTTCCACATATTTGCGCGGCAGGAACGGCGGGGGCATGCCTTCCATCGCCGGCAGATTGTCCATGTGATTGTAAAGCGGCTTCAGCGCACCGGAGGCTGCATCAAGCAGCACCTCGTCGAGGCGCCCTTCTTCCGCTTCGCCCGCGAACATCGAAATTCCCATGTCGCGGCAGAGATCGAGATCGATGGCATGTCCGTCGAGCATCGCGATGCAGCCCGAAACATGGAACCCGCCCATCGCCACCTGAATCCCTGCGTCGCGGAAGGGCTTCGCCATATCCAGCGCGCGCGGATACTGGTTCGACTGAACACCCACCAATGCGATCATCCCGAAATTGTCATGCGCCTTCATCCGTGCCAGCAGCGCCGGAATGTTCACGCGCGCATTCGTCTCGTCGATCGCATCGATATCGATGGCGATATCGGGGCCCAGCACCTGGCGCTCGGCAGCGTCGGCCGCAATCCCGTAAACCGCGGCAAGCGAATTCGACGGGATCATCGCCCGCCACCAGCGGATGACGTAACCGTCATCGCTATAATGCGACGGCTTGATGAGAATGAGCTGAAAGCGCCGCGTTGCCGCGGCGAGCACCTGTAGCACGGCCTGCCTCCCCGAACCGGGGGCACACTAGCACAGGCCGGCGGCAAAATCCCAACAGTCACAAAGTCCCGATTTTTCGAGCTAATTCCGGCTATGTACGCGATAGGCCCCGCCGGTGGACGCCTCGGTTTCGCAGGCATCGAGCCCATCGGGCATGTCGCGCGTGGCCACCACATCGGCGAGATCGGATTTGCGGCCGTCGAGCGCATCGCCGAATGCCGTATTCGCCTTCTGGCAGTAAAGCGGATCGTGCAGCGAGTCGAGCGAGGACTGGTTGGCGAGCCGTGTCTTGTAGGCGTGGTAATCGGCGATGGTGCCCCCGCGCCGGAAATAGGATTGCAGCGTCTCGTCGGATTGCTGGAGCTGCGTGCGGTACGAGATCACGAAGCGATTGTAGAGCGCAATATCGTTGCAGGTGAGCGCTGCGACCATCAATTCCTGTTGCAAGCTTGCGGCCTTGAGCGCGTTGGCATCGCGGCCGTCGATGCAATCGCCGGCCCATGATGCGGCCGGAGCGATCGTCAGCAATGTTGCGGCGGCGCAGAGTTTACGCATTGTCATTTTGGTTTCCCCTTGGGTTCACATGGCTCTGACCGGCACGCAACGCCCGGCCGGCGGATCGGGTCTGTCCAGATGGGCGGCCACCTGATCGGCGCTGCCCGCGCACGCCACCCAGCGGAATTCCTCCTGCGCGGTGACGATCTCGCTGTTGTCGAGCACCAGCGCGAAGCCGTTGGGCTTCACGTCGCCCGAACCGGTGCCGGTGCCGCAGGCCGCCGATTTGTTGTTGGCGTTCTTCAGGCAATAGGCGAACTGCACCGTGTAGCCGCAGGTGTTGCGGAAGCCCCAGCCTGCGCCGTTGCTGTCGACGCTCAAGCACGACGAGGCGACTTCGCCCGGCTTTGCGATGGCCGCAGTGTCCACAGCCGGTTGCGCCGTCGCAGTTTGTACGGGCGCAACGGGCGCGGCAGGCGCTGCCGGTGCCGCTTGCGGCGGCACCGGCGGTTTCGGCATTGGCTGCGCAATCATCGATGCGGACTCAACTGCCGGCGGATCGTCTGCCGCCGGCGGATCGATCGGATGCACTTGCGACACGCGCACGAAGATGGGCTTGGCCTGCGCCGATTGATCGGGCGCATCGTGCGCCTTGATCTTCGACACATGCGGCTTCGGCGCGGGCGTTTGCGCTGCAACGGAATCGCTGCACGGCGATGACTCCTTGGCCGTTCCCGAAAGTCCGAGCTTGCTCGCATACGCCGCAAGTGCGGCCTTGCGGTCGGCGACATCGAACACATGGCCTTCCGGATACCAGCGCATGCACCACGCGCTCGCCTGCGGCGCGTTCAACTTCATCGACACGCCCCCTTCGGCGTTGGCCGAAAAGGTTTCCGAATGGCCGTCGGTGAATTCGGCGGTGAGACTCGTATCGGTTTCGCGGAACACGCCGATGGGCTTTGCGCCGCCGTCCGAGACCGTGCCCACGCCGTCGCCGATGAAGGAGAACGACAGATCGCGCTCCACGCCCGCAGGCGAAACGATTTCGAGCGCTATCCCGTCTTCGGAAGGCGACAGCGTGAAGGTGGAATCGTCCACCGCGGTCAATTTCTTTCCGGCGACGGAATCGAACCAGTCGTCGTCCGCGCCCTCGGCAAGCGAGCTTGCACTTGCGAAGACGAGCGCCAGCGCCGTCATGGCAACGGGATGTTTCACCGGCTCCTCCCGTTTTGCGGTCCGGCCGAAAGCAGGAGCAGCAGGCTCAGCAATTTCTGCTGGTCGCCGCCCGGGTGGAACGCGGCCTGCACGGCGATCTGCGTGACACCTTCGTCGATGACCTCGCGGCCCGGCGAAGGGGCTATGCGCGCGGTGCAATCGCTTGCATTCTTCTGCGTATTCGCGCCGGCGGCGATCGCCTCGCCCGGCAAAGCCAGCGCCAGCATCAGCGCCATTGCGGCCCATTTCATCGTGGTTCACTCCCAACCCGCGGACAGGAGTGTGGTGAACGGCGCCCCGAAGTCGATTCACGATAAAAACCACGATAAAACCGCAACTAACGGGAACCCGGAATCTTTCAATGAGTTCAATTCGGAAAAGCTTAAATATGTTTTAGTCGCGGAATTCCGCGGCGTTTCCACATTGCGGGTTAGTTACGCATTAAGAATATCCGCATCATTTGATCGTGGTTCCCGCGTTCATAATTGCCGCCTTTTTTCGCTCCAAGCGCGTAACTGACCGGCGGGTTAGATACGATTCAAAAAATAGGGCCGTTTCGGACAGATTCCTCCCGTGGTTCATTTCCGCCTTTTTCAAAAAGGCAAACAGTTCTCCCTTCCGGCTTTTCAGCCGGGCGCTGCGATACGCAATGGGAGGGATATAGGCGAAATGGGGATTCGACCGTGACGGTTCAAGGGGGCCGCGGAACTTTATTTTCGCGCTACCGCATCACCACCGACAGCGAATAGATGTCCGACGGCGTCAGCACCAGCCCGATCAGAAGCCTGACCGCGATGGCGATGATGAGCAGCGCCAGAACCGTGCGCAATTCCTCGCCCTTGAGACGCTGGCCCGCGCCCGCGCCGAACTGCGCGCCCAGCACGCCGCCGATGATGAGAATGCCCGCCAGCATGATATCGACCGTATGATCGACCACGGCATGCATCATCGTCGTCATGCAGGCCACGATGAACATCTGGAATTGCGAGGTGCCGATGGCGAGATTGGTGCGCATGCGCAGGAGATAGACTTTCGCCGGAATGAGGATGAACGCGCCGCCCGTGCCCAGGATCGCCGTCATGATGCCGACCAGAAAGCCCAGCACCACCACCGGAATGACGCTGATATAAAGCCTGGAGCGGTAGAAGCGCATCTTGAACGGCAGATTGTGGATCCAAGTATGCTGGCCGGGCTTGTGGCCGACATTCTGGCCCGCGCGCGCGGCGCGAATGGTCTGGATGCTTTCGTTGAGCATCAGCCCGCCGATCGTGCCGAGCAGGATGAGGTAGCTGATCTTCACGACGAAATCGATCTGGCCGATCTTCTGCAGGATCGAGAAGATATAGACGCCCAGCGCCGAACCCATGAGCCCGCCGAGCAACAGCCACAATCCCATCTTGTAATCGACGGATTTGTTGCCGCCCTGCCGGATCGCGCCGACCAGCGAAGCCGCGGCCACGGGACTTGCCTGGCTCGCCACCGCAACGCCGGAAGGGATTCCATAAAAGATCAGAAGCGGCGTGGTGATGAAGCCGCCGCTCACCCCCAGCATGCCCGACAGAAATCCCACCGCCACGCCCAGCGCGAGCAGCACGGCCCAATTGACCGATAGCTCCGCGATGGGAAGGTAGATGTGCAACGGCGCTGCCTTTGCGTTTCGCGATTCCCCCAAGACCCGAATCTAATCACGCAAGCGATTCAATGGCTATATTGGAGGCACGAGAAACGCCGTGAGTCACCAAATTGACGCGCGGCGCAGGGTGGCGCGCCATGCGTAGCTCGCGAGCGTGAGTGGGTTTGCCGAGCCGAAGCGACGGACGCCTGGTCCGCCTTCGCTCTTCGGGCTTCGGCGCGACAGCCTACGCTCCTTCGTCGCGTAGGCTGGTGCCCCTGGCCGGACTTGAACCAGCACGCTGTCGCCAGCAACAGATTTTGAGTCTGCCGCGTCTACCATTCCGCCACAGGGGCACGCTTGCCGGATTGCCGGAAGGCGGCGGATCATAATCAGCACGCGAGCGAGGTCAATGTCCGTTGGCTAGCGCTGGCAGACGAATTTGTAGAGATAGGCCGCGTCGGTGAAATGCGGGCCCGTCACCCAATTGCCGCTGTCCAGTTTGAGGCTGTCGCCCGTGGCGCAGTTGATCGCGCTCTGATTGCCGTCCGCGGTGAGGGGGGCGGTGGCGTCCTGATCGGTCATGACCCAGGTGAAATAGATGTAGTCGCCCTGCTTCTGGATGCTGTCGGTGTCGATCCAGTAGCGGTAGCCGTCTTCGTCCGGCGCATAGATCGACCAGTGCATGGCGAAGGCGGGCGCGGGCAATAACGCGAGCGCCATGGCGGCTGCGAGCGCGCGGGCCAACCGGATGGTCATGAAGCCTCTCCCATGCAAGCTCGCCCATCATGCGGCATGGCGGAGCACGGCCGCAAGATCGCTGCCTAAAACAGCGCGGCCAGGTTCGCAAATTCGCCGGCGGCGGCCTGCCGCGGCAGCGCCCGGATCGCGATGCCCGGAAGGAAGCGCTCCAGCGCCGCGGCCGTATCGGCGAGCGGCACCGGAGAATCTTCGCTCTCGTTGACGATGAGCACGGCGGTTTTGAGGCCCGCGCGCGCGATCACCTCCATCGCCGTCAGCGTGTGGCTGATCGTGCCGAGATAGGAGCCGGTGACGACGATGAGCGGCAGATTCAGCGCCGCCATCAGATCGAGCGTCGTGTGGCGCGCATCGAGCGGCACCATGACCCCGCCCACGCCTTCTATAAATAAAGTACCGGGGCCAGATTGCGCCCGGCAGGCCGCGACGATGGCGTTGAAATCGAGCGCCCTGCCCTCGCGCGCCGCGGCCATGTCAGGAGAGAGCGGCGTGGCAAACCTCCAGGGCGAGATGCGGTCGAGCGATTCATCGGTGATCGCTTCGTCCATTGCCTCGAGCAGAATGCCGGGGTCGCTTTTCGCGGCCTCTGCGCGGTTGAAGCCGCTGACGACGGGCTTGAAGCCGCGCGCGTTTATTCCTCGCGCGCGCAGATGGCGGATCAGCCCGGCGGTCACGAAAGTTTTGCCGATGTCCGTTCCGGTGGCCGTGACGAAAAACGCGCTCATGCGGCCATCGGCAGGATGCGCTCGCGCACAAGGCGCGCGAGGCGGGCGATGTCTTCGTCGGGATGGTTGGCCGTGAACGCGAGCCGCAGCCGCGAAGTTCCCGCGGGCACCGTCGGCGGGCGGATGGCGACGGCGAGGAAGCCTTCGTCTTCGAGGATTTGCGAAGCCTCCAGCGCTTTCGCCGCCTCGCCCAGAACGATCGCGACAATCGGGCTTTGCGCCAGCGGCAGATTGGTGAGGCGGGTGAACATCTGCGCCTTCGCCAGCGGCCGCGCGGCCAATTCGGGATCGGATGCGATCACATCCAATGCGGCAATCGCCGCAGCCACGCTCGCGGGCGGAAGCGCGGTCGAATATATAAGTGTGCGCGCGCGGGTCTTGATGAGATCGATTACAGGCTGCGACGCGCACAAATAGCCCCCGTAACTCCCCAGCGCCTTCGACAGCGTACCCATTTGCAGATCGACGGCGGCTTTCGCGCCGTTCGCGAAACTCGATCCGCGCCCGCCGCCGATCACGCCGAGGCCATGCGCATCATCCGACATCAGCCATGCGTCGTGCGCTTCGGCCAGCGCGGCGAGTTCCGCGAGCGGCGCCAGATCGCCGTCCATCGAGAACACTCCGTCGGTGACGATAAGCGCGTGTTCGTGTTTGCCGCGACTTGATTTCAGCGCATCGGAAAGATGATCGAGATCGTTGTGGCGGAATGTGACGACATGCGCGTGCGATAGCTGCGCGCCCGCCCAGAGGCATGCGTGAGACAATTCGTCGATCAGCAGCAAATCGCCTTCGCCGGTCAGCGCCGGAATGATGCCCGCATTCGCGAGATAGCCGGAGCCGAAGATGCACGCCGCTTCGGTTCGTTTGAATGCGGCGAGCTTCGCTTCGAGCTCGGCGTATAAAGGATGATTGCCGGTGACGAGGCGCGAGGCACCCGCGCCGGTGCCGTAGCGGCGGATCGCGGCGATGGCAGCTTCCTTAACGGCAGGATGATGCGTGAGGTTCAGATAATCGTTGCAGGAAAAGGACAAAAGCCGCCGCCCGCCGCGCTCGACCCATACGCCGTCCTCGCGCGCGGTCTCGGCCAAAGAGCGGCGCAAATGCGTCGCTTCGAGGCTTTCGAGCTTGGAACGGGCGAATAAATCGAGGGATTTCATGGCCCTGCTTGCAGGTTACGGCGGCCCGATATAATGCCATAAGAGCCCGAAAACCAAGGACCCGTCATGAACGCCCCTGCCCCCGAATTCCGTGTGCGCCATGATTGGACCCGCGAGGAAATCCGCGCGCTGTTCGCGCTGCCGTTCGCCGACCTGATTTACCGGGCGCATACGGTGCATCGGCAGAATTTCGACCCGCGCGATGTGCAGATTTCCACGCTGCTTTCCATCAAGACCGGCGGCTGCCCGGAGGATTGCGCCTATTGCCCGCAAAGCGCGCATTACGAAACCGGTGTGAAGGCGGAGAAACTGATGGATGTTTCCGCCGTGTTGCGCGACGCGAAGGCCGCGCGCGATGCGGGCGCCACGCGCTTCTGCATGGGCGCGGCATGGCGCTCGCCCAAGGATCGCGATCTCGATGCGGTGTGCGAGATGGTGGAAGGCGTGAAGGCGCTGGGCATGGAAAGCTGCGTGACGCTCGGCATGCTCACCGCACCGCAGGCAGCGCGGCTGAAAGATGCCGGCCTCGATTACTACAACCACAATCTCGATACCTCGCCCGAATATTATGGCGAGATCATCACCACGCGCACGTATCAGGATCGCCTCGATACTTTGGCGCATGTTCGCGAGGCGGGCATTCATGTGTGCTGCGGCGGCATCATCGGCATGGGCGAGGAGGCGGAAGATCGCACCGGCATGATCCATGCGCTTTGCACGCTGCCCGTGCATCCCGAAAGCGTGCCGATCAACATGCTGGTGCAGGTGGACGGAACGCCGGTGTCGAAAGGACAGGCGCCGGACAATTTCGAATTCGTGCGCACGATTGCGGTGGCGCGTCTCACCATGCCGAAATCGATGGTGCGTTTGTCGGCGGGCCGCGAGACCATGAACGAGGAAGCGCAGGCGCTGTGTTTCTTCGCCGGCGCGAATTCTATTTTCTACGGGCCGAAGCTTCTTACCACGCCGAACCCGAAGCAGGATCAGGACCGCGCATTGATCGCCAAACTCGGCATGCGGCCGATGGCGATCTGAATGAACTCGCGCGGGCCGGACTGGTACGCGCGAGGCTTGCCGCATATCTGGCTGCCTTACACGCAGATGAAAACCGCGAACCCGCCGCTGGCGATTGCGCGCACGCATGGCTCGCGCATTGTTTTGCAAGACGGGCGCGAATTGGTGGACGGCGTGGCGAGTTGGTGGACGGCGGTGCATGGCTACAATCATCCGCACATTCTTGATTGCGTGCGCCGCCAGCTCGAAAAAATGCCGCATGTGATGCTGGGCGGGCTGGTGCATGAGCAGGCGCTGACGCTGGCGTCTCGGCTTTCGGCGCTTTTGCCGGGCGATCTGAATCATGTGTTTTTTTCGGATTCGGGATCGGTGGCCGTCGAAGTTGCCATGAAAATGGCCGCGCAATATTGGCTGAACAGGGGCGTGCGCGGGCGCACCAAATTCCTCGCTTTCAAAGGCGGCTATCACGGCGACACATTCGCCACCATGGCCGTGTGCGATCCCGAGGAAGGCATGCACGCGCTGTTTTCCGGCACGCTGCCGGAGCATTATGTGATCGATCTGCCGCAGGACGAGGAGACAATCGCCGCTTTCGACAAATTCCTGGATGAACACGCCTGTGAACTTGCGGGCATTCTGGTCGAGCCGCTGGTTCAGGGCGCGGGCGGCATGATCTTCCACGATGAAATGGTTTTGCAGCGCCTGCGCGCGGGCGCGGACAACCACGATCTCTTGCTGATCTTCGATGAAATCTTTGTCGGCTTCGGGCGGCTGGCCGCGATGTTCGCCTGCGGGGCGGCAGAAGTGACGCCCGACATTATTACTTTGGGCAAGGGATTGACCGGCGGCGTGTTGCCATTGGCGGCGACCATTGCGAGCAAAAAGATTTTCGATGCGTTTTTCTCGGACGATCCCATGCACGCGCTGATGCACGGACCCACCTATATGGGCAATGCGCTGGCCTGTGCCGCGGCGAATGCCTCGCTCGATCTGTTCGAACGCGAGCCGCGGCTGTTGCAGGCCGCCGAAATCGGCAAGGCGCTGATGCACGGCATCGGCCACTGCGTCGGCCTTCCCGGCGTGAAGGACGTGCGCGTGCGCGGCGCCATCGGCGTGGTGGAACTGGAAAAGATTTCCGATCTGAACGCGCTCAAGCGCCGCTTCGTGGAAAAGGGCGTGTGGGTGCGGCCCTTCCGCAACATCGTGTATCTGACGCCCGCGCTGACGATTTGCGAAGCCGATCTGGGCCGCCTGACCGGCGCGATTGTCGAGGTTTTGGGAACTCTGTAATTTCTCTTTGTCATCCCGGCCAAGCATTGCGTCAGCAATGCGCGAGCCGGGACCCACCTAGCAGCTTTCCAGGTGGGTCCCGGGTCTCGCTGCGCTCGCCCGGGATGACATGTTTTTTTGCCTCCCCACAAGGGGGAGGTAAAACGCCGCTTCAATTTTGTGCCGCGTCGAAGTAAGACAATCCGTAATCCGTAACTGGTTGAGTCTTTCCCATGACGCTCCGCCCCGTCCGCCGCGCGCTGATTTCGGTTTCCGATAAATCCGGCTTGATCGATTTCGCCAAGGCGCTTTCGGAGCGCGGCGTGGCGCTGATCTCGACCGGCGGCACGGCCAAGGCGATCCGCGATGCGGGGCTGGCGGTCACCGATGTTTCTTCCATCACCGGCTTTCCCGAGATCATGGACGGGCGCGTGAAGACGCTGCATCCGAAAATCCACGGCGGGCTTCTGGGCCTGCGCGACAAACATGCCGAGGCGATGAAGACGCACGGGATCGAAGGCATCGATCTGCTCGTCTGCAATCTTTATCCGTTCGAGGCGACGGTGGCAAAGGGCGCGGGTTTCGACGAGGCCATCGAAAATATCGACATCGGCGGACCGGCGATGATCCGCGCGGCCTCGAAGAACCATGAATGGGTGAGCGTGGTTGTCGATACCGAGGATTATGCGGCGGTTCTGGGCGAGATGGATGCGAACAATGGCGCAACCACGCTCGGCTTGCGCAAGAAGCTCGCGCAGATCGCCTATGCGCGCACGGCGGCCTATGACGCGGCGGTGTCGAACTGGTTTGCGACGCAGTTGGATGAAAAAGCGCCGCGCCGGCGCGCGTTTGCGGGCCATTTGCGGCAATCCTTGCGCTACGGCGAAAATCCGCATCAGGAGGCGGCGTTCTATACGACCGGCGAAAAGCGCTTCGGCGTTTCGACCGCAACCCAGCTTCAGGGCCGCGAACTTTCCTACAACAACATCAACGACACCGATGCGGCCTATGAACTCGCCGCCGAATTCGATCCGAACATTTCGGCGGCCTGCGCCATCATCAAGCACGCCAATCCTTGCGGCGTGGCGCTCGGCGCGAATCTGACCGAGGCCTACAAGAAGGCGCTGGCCTGCGATCCCGTCAGCGCATTCGGCGGCGTGCTCGCCTTCAACCGCAAGCTCGACGGCGCGACGGCGGAGGAAATCGCCAAGCTCTTCACCGAAGTCATCATCGCGCCGGATGCCGATGACGACGCGAAGAAAATCCTCTCCGCGCGGCGGAATTTGCGCCTGCTGATCGCGGGCGGATTGCCCGACCCCAATTCGGCGGGACTGACGTTCAAGACGGTGGCGGGCGGCTTCCTCGTCCAGACGCGCGACAACGCGCATATCTCGAAGGATCAATTGAAGATCGTCACCAAGCGCCAGCCGAGCGAAAGCGAAATCGCCGACATGCTGTTCGCCTTCACCGTCGGCAAGCACGTGAAATCGAACACCATCGTCTATGCCAAAGGATTGCAGACGGCGGGCATCGGCGCAGGCCAGATGAGCCGCGTGGATTCTGCGCGCATCGCAGCACTGAAGGCGAAAGAAGCGGCGCAAACGGCGGGTTGGCCCGAACCCCTCACCAAAGGTTCGGCCGCGGCGTCGGATGCGTTCTTTCCGTTTGCGGACGGGTTGCTGGCGGTCGCCGAAGCCGGCGCCACCGCGGTGATCCAACCCGGCGGCTCGATCCGCGACGACGAAGTCATCAAGGCGGCGGACGATGCGGGGCTCGCCATGGCGTTCACGGGCATCCGGCATTTCCGGCACTAAATCGCCTGGGCGCGTTCTTCCTTCACCCAGAACATCCCGATCAGGCCGACCACGAGAAAAAGCGTGATGCCGAGCATGCCGCCGCGCTGGCTGTGCGTCAGCGTGGTGAGCCAGCCGACGCTGAGCGTGGCGAGGAACGATGTCGATTGGCCGGATAGCGAAAACAATCCGAAGAATTCCGTCATGCGCTCGATGGGCGCGATGCGCGCCATCATGGTGCGCGCGTTGGCGTAGGACGCCGTCACGCACACCGCCACCGCCAGCATGATGCCCACGAAAATCAGCTCCGGCCATGTGCGGAAGAACGGCAGATCGATCACCGGCGGGGCGTGAACGTCGTAGGGGATGAACCACAGGATGCGATCCGGCCCCATCAGGATCGACATCAGCCCGAAAATCACGGTGCCGCCGACCGATACGAACAGCGCCGGTTTCGAGCCCAGCACATCGTCCAGCCAGCCGCCGAAAATGCCGCCGATCACAGCGAACACGCTGAGTGCGATGCCGAACGCCATCATGGCGAGCGCACCCCAATGGAACACGCCCGCCGCATAGACGCCGCCGAAGGTGAGCAGCGCCGTCATGCCGTCGTTGAAGAAGAGCCGCGCGAACAGATAGGTCGCGACGTTGCGGTAATGCTTCAGGCTGCGCACGGTTTTGGCGACGGAGCGGAAGCCCTGCACAGTGGCGTCGTACCAGCTTGCCCGTGTGGGGGCGCGGTCGGGCGTCCAGATGAGAAGCGGAACGGTGAAAATGAATATGCACAGCGCCGAGATCGGGCCGGTGAGACGCTCGGGTTCATGCGCCGCCTGACTGACGCCGAACAATGTATGCGCCGGAATGAAACTCCAACCCACATTGCCGGGCAGCAAGAAGAATATGAGCATGAAGATCATCAACAGCAGGCCCGAAACGTTGCCGAGCGCGAGGCTCAAGCCCGACAGCGATCCGATGCGCTCATGCGGCACGATGCTCGGAAGCATCGCGTTGTAAAACACGCTGGAAAATTCATACGCCACATTGCTGACCGCGATCAGCGCGCCGATGACGAGAAGCGAAAGCCCGCCCGGCATCGCATACCAGAGAAACGCGGCCGGAACCGCGATGAGCAGCGCAAAAAAGGTGAGGCCCGGTTTGCGCCGCCCGCCCGCATCCGCAATCGCGCCGATGATGGGCGCGAACAGCGCGATCACCAATCCGCTATAGCCCTGAATGTCACCCCAGATCGCCTGCCCGCGCACCGGATCGGCCACCAGCACGCTCGAGAAATAAGGCGCGAAAATGTAGATGGTGATGAGCAGCACGTAAGGCGTGCGCGCGAAATCGTAGAGCGCCCAGGCGATCTGGCCGAGCGGACTTGCGATGGCATGCCCCGTGCTCGAAAGGCCGGCAGGCTTTCGCAACAGATAGGCGATGGCGCCGGCTTCCGCCGCCATATCGCCCACCGGCGCGCCGGACGGCTCGCCCAGCGAAGGATCTATCGGTTCGGAAGATGCGCGATGCGAAGCTTTGGGTTCCTCATCGGAAACGCTCACTGGCGCTCACTCCCCAGATATTCTTCTTGTCTATCCACCCGTCGGTGCCGGACGCGCTGACTTCGCAGGCATTCGCCCGGCACGCCTCGAGCTTCGCAATTACACCGGCTCCCGCCAAGGCCAGAATTTTGGAGCGCGGATCGGCATTTTCCCGAATGGGCGCTTGCTTTTTGGCCGTCACGATGACAGTGCGCGCATCCGAAAGCTGGGATGCGTGTATCCAGCCGATGCTGCCCTGCCAGTCCTGAACCCGGCGCCAGACGTCGTACTGGGCGATGATCTTCACCGGCAGGCCCTTGTGCCGATAGACCCAGAGAATCCGGTGCTGATAGCTCGGCCCCTCGCGCAGATAGACCTCGTTGCGGTCGAGGCTGGCATAGCGGGGTTCGCCCGCCCCCGCCTGGGCCGCCACAAGCGCCAGCGCCGCAACGCCAGCGCGCATCAGCCGATGAACCACCCGCATATTTGACGGCCCTCCCGCATCTGCTAATACCCGAGCGGGGTGTTGTTCCCGGAGCCCGGATGCCTGCCACCAAACCGCTTGTGATCGTCACGCGCAAGCTTCCCGACGCGATCGAAACGCGCATGCGGGAGCTTTTCGACACGCGCCTGAACCTCGACGACAAGCCGATGAGCCAGGCCGACCTGATCGAAGCCGTCCAGAAATGCGACGTGCTGGTGCCCACCGTCACCGACCGCATCGATTCCAAGGTGCTGGTGCGTGCGGGCGAGCGGCTGAAGCTGATCGCCAATTTCGGCACGGGCGTGGACAATATCGACGTCAAGACGGCGCTGGAGCGCGGCATCGCCGTCACCAATACGCCGGGCGTGCTGACCGAAGACACCGCCGACATGACCATGGCGCTGATCCTGGCCGTGCCGCGGCGGCTGGTGGAAGGCGTGAAGGAACTCGAGGCCGATCATTTCCACGGCTGGTCGCCGAGCTGGATGCTCGGCCACCGCATCTGGGGAAAGCGGCTCGGCATCCTCGGCATGGGGCGCATCGGACAGGCGGTCGCGCGGCGCGCGAAGGCCTTCGGGCTTCAGATCCATTATCACAACCGCAAGCCGGTGCATCCCGAGATCGAGCGCGAGCTCGAGGCGACCCATTGGGAAAGCCTCGATCAGATGCTGGCGCGGATGGATATCGTATCGGTCAATTGCCCGCATACGCCGGCGACCTATCATCTCTTGTCGGCGCGGCGGCTGAAGATGATGAAGCCTGCGGCCTATATCGTGAACACCGCGCGCGGCGAAGTGATCGACGAGAATGCGCTGGCGCGGATGCTGGAGAGCGGCGAATTGTCGGGTGCGGGGCTCGACGTGTTCGAGCACGAGCCCGCGGTCAATCCGAAATTGCTCAAACTGAAGAACGTGGTGCTGCTGCCGCACATGGGCTCGGCCACCATCGAAGGCCGCATCGACATGGGCGAGAAGGTCATCATCAACATCAAGACCTTCGCCGACGGCCACAAGCCGCCGGATCGCGTCATTCCGGCGATGCTTTAACCCATAAACCAGAACTTCGCGCACACGAGCAAGAGAACGCATGCGAGCGCTACTCGCACCGCCGTTTCCGATGTGCGCGCGGACGCGATACTGGCCACGATGATGGCCGGAATCGAGCCGCACAGCAGCGACACCAGAATGTGCAGATCGATGGTGCCGAGAACGGAATGGCCCAGCCCCGCGATCATCGTCAGCGGCACGGCGTGGGCGATGTCGGAGCCCACGATGCGCTGCGGCGAGAGTTTCGGATAAAGCAGCACGAGCGCGGTAACGCCAATCGCGCCCGCGCCGACGGATGAAATCGTCACCAGCACACCCAGCACCGCACCGGTGAGAATGGTAAGGCGCGAAACCAACCGCGGCTCCAGAACGCCGATGCGCCGGTCGTAAAGCCGCATGATGGGCTTTCGGAAGAACAGCATGATCGCCGTGGCGAGCAGCGCCACGCCGAGAACTTTCGTGATGAGAAGTTGCGCGGGCTTGCTGTCGATGCCGAGATAATAGAGCGCCAGAATCGTGAGCGCGGTCATCGGCACGCTGCCGAGCGCGAGTAACCCCACCACTTTCCAGTCGATGGTCTTGTTGTAGCCGTGCACGAGCGAGCCGCCCGCTTTCGTGACCGAGGCGTAGAGCAAATCGGTGCCGACCGCGGTCGCCGGATGAATGCCGAACACGAGGATGAGAAGCGGCGTCATCAGCGAGCCGCCGCCCACGCCGGTGAATCCGACGAGCCCTCCCACCAGCACACCGGAGAGTACATAAAGGGGATCGATGTAATTCAAGAGATGCTGCATGGCGGTCACTCCATCAGAACGAGAATTGCGCGCGCGCGGACAACGCGCCGAATTTCTGGCCGGCGCCGGCGAAGGGCGCGGCCGCGCTCAGGCGCGCGATCTCCACACGCTGATAATCGAGCGCAAGGCGGACGAAAGAATCGGGATACCAGTTGAGCCCCGCCGTCCAGATTTTCTGTTCGCCGCCGCGGATGCCGCCCGCCGGCGCGGGCCTTCCCACAACGCCCGCGCGACCGTTCAGATCGAGATCGCTATAGCGCACGGCCAGTTCCCACGCTCCGATGCCGCCATTTTCGAGCTTGGATTTTTTCTCCACCTCCGGCGCGGCAAACGCGGCGGAGGATGTCTTATAGCTGCGCCGCTCGCACGTCAGCAACCAGCTTGCCTGCACATACCAGCCGCCGAACGCGAGATCGGGTGCTGCATGCCCCGCGATAGAATAATGGAAATAGCCGCCTTGCGCGTAGAGATTTTTCCACACGGCGGCGGATTCCAATCCCCATTCCGTTGCCGAATCGATGTTGAGCGTGCCCGTCGTCACCAGTTTCGTTCCCGTGGAATCCACGGTGAGTTCGGGCGCGGCCGAAAGCGTGAGCGTATGTGCGCCGCCGGGTCCGGCAGCGGCGCCCGCGCCGCGCAAAACATGCGTGATGCTGCCGCTCAACACGACCAGCGCATTTTCATCGCGATAGGCAACGCCAGACGCGCGGCCGACGAGCGCGGTCTGCTCGTCGAACACCGCGCCGTCGCCGGCCTTGCCGCCGGTGAAGGAAAGGGCCGCGAACAAGCGATCGCCCGCATAGATGATGCTCGCGCCGTCGCGTCCGTCGCCAGCAGCGGTATTGCGCATCACATCGCTTGGCGCCGCACGTTCGAGAAACAGCGTGTCCTGCGCCGCCGTGGAATCTTCGAGACCGGCCGGCGGCGGAAATGCGCCGACGCGAAATGCAAAGGGCGCTGCGCCCTCATATTGCACATAGGCCGACTGGATATGGCCGTCTTTCTCCGTGCCCGCGCTGCCGCCGAAATCGAAATTGAGATTGTAGGACCACACCGAAAACGCCTTTCCTTGCACGCCCAGATAGGCTCTGCGGAAATTGGAGCCGTCGGAAAGATCGGGACCGTAGGCAGCGGGCAAAAGATGCGCGCCCGCGCTCTGAAAATATCCGGCGGCGTCGAATTGCGCCAGGCCGTGGATCGCCGCCGTCATATCATCCGATAAGGCGGCGTGCGCCTGCACCGCCAAACCCAATCCCGCCAACATCGCAATCGCCGCACGCCCCTGCACAGTTTCGCCCCTTGAAGATGCGAAACCAAAGTGACCTGATAATGTCTAGTGAGTCAATAGAGATTTAGGAGATTAAACGACAGCGAGTCCGCTGTGCAAATAGCACCTTTTTATCGAAGAGTTGTCAGGCGGCCCGCGCGCGGCGCGCGGATGCAAGCGCAGACGCCAGCGTGCGCGCTTCGAGCACATCGGCGGTCGCATCGCGCGCGGCAAGCAGCACTTTGCGGATGGCGCAGGTTTTTTCGTCCGTGCAATCGGCGCATTTCTGATAGGCGGTGACGCTGACGCATGGGCTCAGCGCCAGCGGGCCATCGGTAACGCGGATGATCTCGGCAAAACTGATCTTGCTCGCGGGCCGGCCGAGCAGATAACCGCCCGCGCGCCCGCGCTGGCTGCGCACGATGCCGCTCTTTTTCATCTCCAGAAGAATCTGTTCGAGGAATTTGCGCGGCACGCGCGCGCGCTGCGCCACATCGGCGATCATCATCGGTTCGCCGCCGCCGTGCTCGGCCAGCACCAGGAGTGCGTGCATCGCATAGCGCGCCTTTTGCGACAGCATGGGAAATGCTCGTTAATTCCATCGAATATATGGACTTTCGGAGGGGCCGGGTCAATTTGGCGATCTCGGGGGCCGGGTGGTTGCATTTTGGCTCCATTTTGGTATCATTTTGACTCCAAAATGGAGCCAGATATGGGTGTCAATATCTCGATCAAGAATGTGCCGGCCGAAAAGGTCGAGCGGCTAAAGCTGCGCGCCAAGCTCAATCACCGCTCGCTGCAGGGTGAATTGCTGGCGATGATCGATGCCGTGATCGGCGAACCGCGCAAGAACATAATGACAATCGCAGAACTCACCGAACAGGGACGTAAGATCGGCCTGAAGACCCCGGACGAGTCAACAGCTTGGATTCGAGAGTTGCGTGACAGCCGTTAAAGCTATCGTAGATGCTTCGGCGTTCGCGGCTGTGACGTTCATTGAGCCTGGCACACCGAGCGTCGCAAATCGTCTGCACGGACGCGAGATGTATGCGCCGCTATTGCTGCGTTTCGAAATGGCGCATGTCTGCATCAAAAAGTTTCGGGCGCGGCCAAACGAACGCGATTTGATCCTCACTCAATATAACGCGTCACTGCAAACGCCATTGCAATTGATGGACGTCGATTACATCGAGGTGCTGCTTCTGGCCGAACAGTTCAATCTCTCGGCCTATGACGCCAGCTATCTCTGGCTTGCGCGCGAACTTGGCGCGGAACTCGTCACGCTGGATGCGCGGCTGGAGCGCGCGGCGGCGGCAATTCAATCCAGTTCGTAAATCACCCGGCTACGCTCTTCGAGCTTCGCCGGGCGAGCGCGATTTTCCGTCGAGAGCTAGTCTAGCTCGTAGATCACCGCATTCCAGAACCGCGCCCTGTGCGAACCGGAGCGGCGGAAGCCGCGTGTACGCAATTCCCGCCCGATCAGGAAATTGAAATAGCCGTGCGCCACGAGCGCGGCAGCGCCCTCCTTGCGCGCGCGGCGCATGAGGATGTCGGCGGCGTCGCTCGCGCGCTCCTTGGCGCGCTTGTAATTCTCGATCTGCGGGTGATAGCCCGCGTGCCAGAGGATGCGCGCCACCACCGCCCATTTCGGAACCTTCATCCGGAGGACAGGAATGCGGGGGGATGCCAGCGGCGCTTCCACGAACAGCGGATCGGCGATCAGCTCGGCCTTGGGCGCCAGCGCGCGTGCGCTATCTTCGGCGCGCTTGCGGCCGCTGGTGAAGACGGCGGTCAATTCCTTCACCAGATCCTGCAATTCCTCGGGCGGCGCGCTCGCCGGATCGAGGCCAGCTTCCTCATAAGCGTCGATGTAGCCGCGGAAGCCGTGATGCGACGTGCGCGGCGATGTCGGGATATCCGGCCTTCCGTGGCGGATCAGGATGATGCGGCATCGGGGCGGCCGCGCTTCGGGGGCGGGCCTCTCCTTCTGTGCCGCTTGCGGCACGCCATCCGATTTGTACTGTCGCCGGAGGCGAGAACCCGCCGTCACCATAGGCGGCAATCCGGGGCAAGGAGACGGCGCATGGAACGAAACGACCTCAAAGGCAAAGTGGCCATCGTCACGGGTTCGGCCACGGGTATCGGCGCCGCGGTGGCGCTGGGGCTGGCCCGGCGTGGCGCAAAAATAGTCGTCAACTATAGCAAAAGCGAGACGGAAGCGCAGGAAAGCGCCAAAGCCGCACGGGAGGCGGGCGGCGAGGTTCTGGTCGTTCGGGCCAATGTGGCCGACGACGCCGATTGCCGCAAACTGGTGCAATCCGCGCTCGACGCCTGGGGCTGCATCGACATCCTCGTCAACAATGCCGGCACCACGAAATTCGCCTCCCATGCCGACCTCGGCGCGCTCTCGGCGGACGACTTCCAGAGCATCTATGCGGTCAATGTGATCGGGCCGTTCCAGATGGTGCGCGCCGCAGTGCCCGCGCTGAAGGCAAGCGGCGAAGGAAGCGTGGTCAATGTGTCGTCCATCGCAGGGATCGCAGGGATAGGCTCGTCGATCGCCTATGCGGCGTCCAAGGGCGCGCTCAACACGCTGACATTGTCGCTCGCCCGCGCGCTGGCGCCCGAGATTCGCGTCAACGCCGTCTGCCCCGGCTTCGTGGCGACGCCCTGGTTCAGTGGCCGATTCGGGCCCGATATCGCCGCCCGAATCGCCGAGGAACAGGCCAAGGCGGCGCCCTTGCAGCGTGCGGCCGACGGCGAGGAAATCGCCAAAACGGTGCTCTTTTTCTGCTCGCCCGATTCGCGGCACATCACGGGCGAGATGCTGCTGAGCGATGGCGGCTTGCATCTCAACGTTATGGCCGGCGCGCGACGCTAACGCCGCCCAAATAGGCGGCGAATTGCACGCGCTACGTGCAGTTTTTATGTCAACCTGTGCAATGTGGGTCGTTTTGGGCATGCCTGTTACGCAAATGCCACGATAATCAGGCCACCCGTGCTTGTGTTTATACGCTCTTTTCAAGAATTTGCGCCTGCGGGCAACAGCGGTGCCGCGAAACAGCGGCACTGCCAGGCCATATCATGATTGCAAGGAGGGTTGGACTTATGAAGTCCTCGACAATGAAACTGCTTTTCGGCGCGGCGAGCGCCTTGGCGCTTATGACGAGTGGGGCTCTGGCCGGCGCGATCGCGCCCAACGCGAACCCGATCTCGTTCGATCCCGGCATCGGCAAGGTCACGGTGGACGGTCAGCTCAGTGGTCTGGCGTTTTACCAGAGCAATGCCGACCATGCCACTTTGGGTGATGGCGACACGTGGCTCGACATCGACAATGCGCTGCTCACCGTTCAGAAGACGGACGGGATGTTCCAGTTCTATGTGCAGGGCGGCCTCTATTCCTTACCGACGGTCGGCAATCCGTATCTCAAGTCGAACTACGCGAATTTCGCCTTCGGCGAGGTTCCGATCGCCTATGGAAAACTGCAACTGGACGACAATTTCTCGATCGAAGCAGGCAAGCTGCCCACGCTGATCGGCGCGGAACTGGCGTTCACGCCGCAGAACATCAATATCGAGCGCGGCCTTCTGTGGAACCAGGAGCCGCTGTTCAGCCGCGGCGTGCAGGCGAACTATGCGGACGGCCCTCTGTCCGTCTCGCTGTCGTGGAATGACGGCTATTACTCGAATGTCTGGAACACGGGTTCGGGCCTTATCTCCTACGCCATCGACAGTTCGGACACGCTGGCGTTTGATGCTTCGATCACCGAGGGCCGTAATTGGTACCAAGGCAACGAGATCTACAACTTGATGTACACCTACAGCGCCGATCCGTGGACCATCGGCCCCTATGTGCAGTATCAGCATTTCGAAAACACCAAGTACAATGGATACACTTATGACGACCACAGCTCCGAGTGGGGTATCGGTGTTCTGGCCAGTTATCAGCTTGATCCGAACTGGAGCCTGAACGGACGCGGCGAATATGAAGCTGCGTCTGGCAACGGCTGGGCGCTCGAATATGGGCCGAAGAGCAAGGCCTGGTCTCTCACGGTCACGCCGACCTACCAGGACGGCATCTTCTTCGCCCGCGGCGAGCTTTCCTATACGGGCCTGTCCGATCAGGTATACGGCTACGGCTTCGGCAGGTCAGGGACCAAAGACAACCAGTTCCGCGCCATGTTCGAAACCGGCATCGTACTGTAAGTCTTTCCGCTTAACTGAGACCCGCGCCTCGCAAGGGGCGCGGGTTTTCTTTTTTCTGCGCCCGTGAAACGCTCTGCCCTCCGAGGCCCAAGGAGGGCCGTCTCATGAAGCCGCCAACGACCAAACTGCTTTTCGCCATGGCAAGCGCGCTCACGCTTCTCGCGGGCGCAGCACGGGCCGGCGCCTCTTCGGACTGGGCGGCGAGCGGTTATATTGACGTGACCTCGGACTACCGCTTTCGCGGGATTTCGCAAAACAATCGCGAGCCTTCGCCGGAGGCTTCGATCAATATCTTTGGCCCGGAAGGTTTTTACGCCGGCACATGGTGGGCCAAGACCAATTGGGACGGAGCCGGCCATCCCTCGTTCGAAGCCGATTTCTATGCCGGCAAGCACACCGATCTTTACGGCACCGACCTGAACATCCAAGCCTATTACTACAGCTATCCCGACTACGGCCATTTTTTCGGTCCGAAGAATGCGAGCTATTACGAGACCATCGTTCAGCTCTCCCATTCCTTCGGCGCCTTGAGCCTGACGCTCACGGGCGCGTGGTCGCCGGAATGGAGCCTGGGCGGCGGCAACGGCTATTACGTCGAAGGCACCGCCTCCTACGCCGTGAACGGCTGGCTGTCGATTAGCGGCAATGCCGGTCATCAATGGGTGGACGCGACGGCCTACGACTATACGCATTGGGATCTCGGCGCGACGGTGACCTATGGCAACTGGGCGCTGGATGCGCGTTACGCCGGCACCGATTTGTCGCCGGAGGAATGCGGCGGCTACTGGATGATTACGAAGGGCGCCTGTTCGGCGACCGTGATCGGTACGCTGACCTACAACATCCCGGACCTGCTCTGATTATCGGAGGCGCGAAGATGGCCGCGAAATTCCCTGATCGCTTTCTGTGGGGCACGGCGACGGCCGCTCATCAAGTGGAAGGCGGCAACACAGCAAGCGATTTGTGGCTCTTCGAGATGGCGCCCGGCAGCGCCTTTGCCGAGCCTTCGGGCGATGCCTGCGATCATTATCACCGCTATGCGTCCGACATCGCGCTGCTGGCGGGGCTCGGCTTTTCAACCTACCGCTTCTCCATCGAATGGGCGCGCATCGAGCCGGAGGAAGGCTTTTTCTCGAACGCCGCGCTCGATCATTACCGGCGCATGGTTGCGGCGTGTCATGCCGCGCGCGTCACACCGATGGTGACGTTCCATCATTTCACCGCGCCGTTCTGGTTCACGCGCGACGGCGGCTGGGAGGATGCGAAATCGGTGGACCGTTTCGCGCGGCTCTGCGAGCGGGCGGGCGCCGCACTCGGCGATCTCATTTCCTACGCCTGCACCATCAACGAAGCCAACATTCCCGTGATGCTGACGCTGATGCGCGAGGGAGCAAATCCGGGAAGCTGGCAGCGGCCGAAATCTTTCGCGGCGGCCGCGCGGCTTTGCGGCGGCACGCCCGAGCGGCTTGCGCCTTATCTTCTGTGCAATGGGCACGCAACCGTCGCCAATCTCATCGCGGCGCATCGCAAGAGTTACGGCATTCTGAAATCGCACGTGAAGGGGCCGGTGGGGATCACGTTGTCGCTCAACGATTTCCAGGCCGAGCCCGGCGGCGAAGCTTTGCGCGACATGGCCGACCGGATCATCAATGTGCAATTCCTCGAAGCGCTGCGCGGCGACGATTTCGTGGGCGTGCAGACCTATACGCGCGCGAAATTCGGCGCGAAGGGCCTTGTGCCGCCGGCCAACAGCGCCGAACGCACGCAGATGGGATACGAATTCTATCCCCAAGCGCTCGAAGCCACGATCCGCCAGGCTGCGCGCATCAGCGGCTGCCCCGTGATCGTCACCGAAAACGGCATCGGCACCGAAGACGACAGCCGCCGCATCGCCTATACGCAGGCAGCGCTCGAAGGCGTGCTGCGCTGCCTGCGCGACGGCATCGATGTGCGCGGCTACATCCATTGGTCGCTGATGGACAATTACGAATGGCTGGAAGGCTATCGCCCGAAATTCGGATTGGTCGAAGTGAACCGCGCAACGCAGGCGCGCAAACCGAAACCGAGCGCCTATTGGCTGGGCGCGATTGCAAGCAAGAATGCGCTCAATTGAAGATTTGAGACTGGCTTGCCATGCGTAGCTCGCGGACAGAGCCCAGGCTTCGCCCTTCGGGCTACGCCGGGCACGCTTCTCTCGCTATCGCGCGCGAAGCGTGGTCGGAGAGAGAGGATTCGAACCTCCGGCCCCCACGTCCCGAACGTGGTGCTCTACCAGGCTGAGCTACTCTCCGTGGCCCAAGGAGGCGCCCTTATAACGGCGGGTTTCCGCCCCCGCAACCGGCGTTGAAAGGGCCACGGCCAGCAAGTAAGGTCCGCCGCCCGATGCCGGATTCTTCGAGGTTTTGGGGCGTCGCCAAGCGGTAAGGCACCGGATTTTGATTCCGGCATTCGGAGGTTCGAATCCTCCCGCCCCAGCCAATTTCTATCCGAAACTTCGCCAGAGCTTCCGGTGGGGTTGGCAAATCCCTGAAATCTCTCAATATCCCACGCGACCCTCGCCCAGGGTACCCTGCCCTACGCGATATGCGTGACGGTATTTTTGACGGTATCTGCGGCGACGGCAGGGAACCGGATACCGTCAAATGCCGCTAACCGCACTCAGCGTGAAAAACGCAAAATCGAAAGCCAAGCCTTACAAGCTCGCTGATGAGAAGGGCCTGTATCTGGTGGTCACTCCCAGCGGCGGAAAGCTCTGGCGGTTCGACTATCGCCATAACGAGAAGCGCAAAACGCTTGCTATGGGAAAATGGCCCGACGTCGAATTGGCGGCAGCGCGAGAGCGGCGCGACAACGCACGCAAATGCCTTGCCGATGGGGAGGACCCTGCCGCAGCCGATAGGGCCGCCGAGATCGCGATCGAGAACGCTTTCGAAACTGTCGCCCGAAACTGGCATGCCAACGCCAAGACCGCTTGGACGCCTCGTTATGCGCGGTTGGTTCTGGGCCGCCTGGAAGCCGACATCTTCCCTCATCTCGGCAAAAACAGCATCGACACCATCGAGCCGCCTCAGCTGTTGGAGGTCATTCGCAAGGTTGAAGCGCGTGGCGCCATAGAGATGGCGAAGCGGATCAAGAACTATTGCAGCGAGATCTTCATGTACGGCATTGCCGAAGGACGGTGCCGCCGCGATCCAGCAGCCGATATTCGGCGTGCGCTAAGAAAGTCTCGACCGAAAAAACATATGGCCGCAGTTTCTCCTTCCGAATTTCCCACACTCGTAGCGCGGATACATGCCTACGACGGTGATGAACTCACCAAGCTCGCTTTGCAGTTCACACTCATCACCATGGTACGGACGCAAGAGACCCGCTTTGCCCGGATCGAGGAGTTTGAGAATCTCGACGGCCAAGAACCTCTTTGGCGCCTCGGCCCCAAGCGCATGAAGATGAGCCGCGAACATCTCGTGCCGCTTTCTCGTCAAGCGGTTACAATCATCAAACGGTTGCGGGAAAAGTCACCCGACAGCCAATACCTATTTCCTGCGAATACCACGACCGGCGTCATCAGTGAGAACACCATGCTTTATGGTCTATACCGCATGGGATACCATAGCCGGCAAACCACGCATGGATTGCGCCGTTGCGCCTCAACAATCTTGAACGAATCTGGCAAGTTCGAATCAGATTGGATTGAGACCCAGCTTGCACACGCCGATAATGATCAGGTGCGTGGCGCGTATAACACGGCCATCTACCTACCACACCGTCGCCGCATGCTTCAGTGGTGGGCAGACTTCGTGGAAAAGCCGACAAACGTCCATCGAATTGCCGCATAATGACTTGGGCGTATAAGCGAATCGTTGTGGGCACCAAGTCTCCGCCGAAAAAGCCTGGGAAAGCTGACTTTCTCGTTCAATCCCGTTAAATTTCGTTCGCAGCAAAGCTATTGCCGATCCTGGCGCTGTAGGACTTGACTCATATACCCTATAGGATATATAACTCATAGGCTATATCATGGCGTGGACGATCCGCTTTCACGAGGGGTTTGAGAGGGAATTCGGCGATCTCAGCGAAGCTGTGCAGGACGAACTTCTGGTGCTGGCCAAACTGCTCGGCGATTTCGGACCCCGAACGGGGAGGCCGCATGCCGACACACTCAAGGGTTCGGACTTCGCCAACATGAAGGAGTTGCGGTTCGCAGCAGACGATGGGGTATGGCGGGTCGCCTTTGCCTTCGATCCGAAGCGGGACGGAATATTGCTCGTCGCAGGCGACAAGTCGGGCGGCAGCGAATCAAAGTTCTACAAGCGTCTCATCAGGAAAGCCGATGAGCGCTATCAACAGCATCTGGATCGGTTAGAGAAGGCCACCAAGAAGGACAAATAAGATGGCAAAGACACTGGACGAGGTTCTGGCAGCTCTGCCGAAGGCCCGGCGCGACCGGATCGACGCGCGCTATCAGGAACTCCGCAAGGAGATGGAAAGTCTGGCCGCATTGCGCAAGGCCGCCGGAAAGGCGCAGGTGGACATCGCCACATCGCTCAATATCAGCCAGCCCTCCGTCTCCAAGATCGAGAAACAGGCCGATATGTATCTTTCGACCTTGCGCAACTATGTCGAGGCTGTAGGGGGTGATCTGCAGTTAGTCGTTCGCTTTCCCAAGCAGCCACCCTTGCACTTGAGTGGATTGGGCGACCTTCTGGAGCCGGCAGCAACCGCGCCGCGGTCACGAACGCACCCGACGGCGCGCGATGGCGCACGCCGCGTTGCCAAGCGTGCATAGAGGCCCATATTCACTCGACGAATTGGAAACCGCTCTGTTTCTGACAGGACGCCCAGTTGCCGAACAACTTCATATCAAACCCCGCACCGCGCGAGCCATGCGCCTGCGAGGCGTAATAAGCTAGACGATCCTACCGGCGCAAAGCCTCATCGGCATCGCTTAGAGCAATTCTTGACACCGGAAATGGCTGTGGCAGAACAGAGGCATCGCCGCGTGCATTCATGCTGGCGACGAGCGTGGTGGCCAAAATCGGGCCGCTCGTCCATAATCCAGACACTGGACAACGACCATGGAATACCGCGACCAAGCGCATTCTTCTCATCGAATGCAAGGATTTACATTTCGGTAAAACCTTCGGTGAAATTGCCGAACAGCTCGCCGAGTTTCGCGGATTCCTCCGCGCCGACGGCAAGCCGGACGATCTGCGTCGGCATCTCGATCGCATCGCTGTACTCACGCTGCTTGCAGACAAGCTGGCAGCATTCGTCGGAATAGCCGCAGCGGCGAAGATCGAAGGCCATTTGGTCTTCAAGAACCCTGTGCCAATGCAATTCGCCGGGGCTCGCATCCAGCGCAGGTTCGTGCGCACATCTTTGCGGGTCTCGACGACGTCTAATGCCGCGATCCGTGAACCGTCGTGACTGGCGGCGGAGACACGCGATGCTATTCGATCTTGCGGAATTCCGGCTGGCCCAGAAATCGAACGTGTGCTCGAAGATCGCTGCCAGCTTGTTGCTTGCTGTGCATGCCGGACGAAGCTCCGCGAGCCATTCCGTTGACAATGCTTTTGCGTTGGCGCTGCAATCCGATGGTCTGTTCGTGAGCCACGCGGCACCAGTGAATTGCCATGATGATGGTTGCATCGCTTCCCAGGCTTTTACGGACCAGCGCGGTGCTGTTACTGACGTCCGGGCAATTACACCAACCCCTAATTAAGACTGCGAGATAAAAGCGTCCCTGGCAGATCGTGGATTATCATAGTGGCACAGGAGCTTATGGGCCTCATGCGACGCCAGCGGCCAGCTTCGCGGATCGGTCCCAACCGGTATTCAAAGAGTTGGATGCCAGCTACCCAGCCGAA
>Ga0335085_10003689_pt1 | contig 26157 bp, 18 predicted proteins | sample Lox_Sample_45_FD_206712 | JGI IMG/M metagenome (GOLD analysis project Ga0335085, IMG submission 206712) | Soil microbial communities from Loxahatchee National Wildlife Refuge, Florida, United States - Lox_Sample_4.5 | ecosystem: Environmental > Terrestrial > Soil > Wetlands | place: USA...
ATCGAACTTTTCGTTCCGAATAGGCGTCACTATTAGCACGTCCGTCATTCGAATTTGGTGTCCAGTAGCTTCCAGCGCCGCCAGATAACGCGCAAGCAGATCGTATCGTTTGGAATCGTAACCTTCGGGTTTGGGATACGGAATCTGATTTGATTTGTTATTTGTAAAGCACATTCTGTAGTCGTAGGCGGGTAGGTTCTTGTCACCATCGCCATGTTTGCCCATGGGAACTGGTGAGACACCGGCCAGCAGTGAACCGTCGGCAGCATAGGGCGACACTCTGATCGGGAATTGGTGATCCCAGCCCTGGTATCGGTTAGTACCTAGCACTCCTGCCCACGATTCCCCGTACTGCGACGCCGCTTCTCTTCCCCAAGTGAAAGAGACGCCTGCTTCGGCCATTAGATCTCCTTCATAGGTAGCGTCTACAAACTCTTTAGCCGAAAAGATGGAGCCGTCTTCCATGGCAATAGCGGTAATTCTAGATCCGTCCTTAGTTACGCCGTGGTTTCGCAACCTCCTATTGAAAAATGTCGTAATGTTTGCATCCTTGACTAAATCCTCAAATACCTGCTCTGCCACGTGAGGTTCAAAATCCCACTCGATCCGCTCGTTGTAATGTTGTCCAACACGTTGGAAGAACTCAAGAGGTATTCCGCCAATCGTGTCGATATTTCCGCGGTCAGTGTGGCTCAAGCCTCCCGCCACCATGCCTCCGAGATGATGCCCTGGATCAACAAGAGCGACGCGAAGTCCATTACGCGCCGCTGTAACTGCTGCGATCACTCCGCTCGGTGTCGAGCCATAGACAACTAAGTCGAACTGGAATTTCGACGCTTCACCAGACAAAGTGTGTGGACCACAGAGCACGACGGTCACGAATAATAGACACAGTAACCCGCGGACCCTTCCCCATTTAGCTTCCATGTTATTCTCCCGTGAATAGTTGTCTGCTGATTTTGGTGTTGGCCTATACTTTCAGGAGGCCAGGACGAAAGTTGGTGAGGTCTTCAAATGCCCAAGCATTCTTAAGAGTGGGTAGCTGGCTCCCAGAAGCATTGCGCGCCAATGCGATGCTGGTTTCGCCGCTGCCGTACCGGTGCTGAATATGTTGACTGAATTCCCGGCAACGGACCGTATTGATTCGGTGCTCAGTTAGATCGATCATGGCCAAGGTCATTGCGAGCGACAGCGGGCGGAGCAGTGTTTTGGCGAGCAACTGTCTCGATACGTACCGGTTTCCCGTCGCAGCTCGGCCAATGCCCGCGAGAAAGAACAACACGGCTGCAGACAATTCGCTATGCAGACCCGGTCGATTGTTCATCCAACCCCCAAGAGCAGCGTCCACAGCACAACCGCAGAAGGGAATTGACGTCACCAACTCAGTCTCAATCGGACTGGGCCCGAACCCCCCCTCGAGGAATAACAAGATGCTACACATCGCTCCAATAGCGTACCCAGACATGAGGATTGCAAATGCCGTACTCGCAGCATTCAGAACGACGAAATGGGATGAGCTTGATTTCGATTGCACGCTAAGCCCTTACGACGGATCGGAGCCGATGACTGATTCGGCAGCTTGCGTTCGTTGTTCCAGAATGCGCCCAAATTCCACAATCCAGCTCAAAGTCTCCGATGCATTTATAAACAAGAACCAACTATACATCATTATTTTGCTTTTTTGAATTGAAAAACGACACGAGAATGTCTAAACTTGGACATTATGAGCAGCAGCATAGTGCCTGAAGAAATACCGCCGCCAACCTTTGCCGACTGGCAGTCTGGTCTCATCGCCGGCGAATGTATTGAGGAATCGATCAAAACGCTTGGTCAATTCGCCAACATATATAAGGACGAGGCGGCTTGGCGCGCGATGGATCCGGAAACTGAGGTTTATAGAGTCCGGGTTTGGAAACCGGTTCCGGATGGCAAACTTGGAGGCCTTTTTTGGGGTTCCACGGTTCTGCAGCCTGGACGAGTAGGCGAAGAATACTTCATGACACACGGGCATTTCCATACGATTCGGGATCGGGCCGAGTTCTACGCGACAATTCGAGGAACCGGAGCCATGCTGTTTATGGATGAGGAAGGTAATAGTTCGAGTCACGCGATGAACCCCGGTACGGTGCATTACATTCCCGGCAATGTGGCACACCGTGTTGTCAATACTGGCGCCGTTCCCTTAATCTTCTTTGCGAGTTGGCCGAGCGATGCCGGGTACGACTACGCCGAGATTCGAACTCGTGGATTCAGCAAGCGCATTGTGCAGCGGAACGAAGTGCCGTGCCTAATTTGACTGTTCTCGCCATTGGTCCCGGCGGTCCGCATGCTATCTGCGTTGTCGTGCGCAAGGGGAGAATCGTCGCACCCGAGCGAAATCAGAAGGCAGAGCAATGCCAAGTGAACTGATCGGTACTTCGTCCTGCAAACAGCAATCCGCGTGAATGTAAACAACCGCCGACTTTTGGCAGAGGTCAAGGGGTGCATTTCCCGATGAATCGTCGATCCGTGTTGTTTTCTGCGGCGGGTGCTCTGACCTGCCACGGTTTTCGTTCTCTTGCTCGGGGATTCGGAGTGCTCCAAAACTCAGCAATAAGGCCGGACCATAATCTGCGAATTGAGCCCTATAACTTGGAGATCGGCAGAGGAATCGTCATTCCGACTGTGGCCTATAACGGGCAGGTTCCGGGCCCACTGTTGCGTCTAAATGAAGGTGTGCCGGTGACTCTCGATGTGACCAATGCAACGGCAAAGGAAGACATTGTTCATTGGCACGGTTTAGCGACCGATTCACTGAACGATGGTGCCATGGAGGAAGGGTCGCCGATGATTCCTCCAGGCACGACGTTGCGTTATCGGCTCGTTCCGCGTCCTTCAGGAACGCGCTGGTATCACACGCACGCCGGAGCAAGGGACGGGGATACGGAAGACCTGGGCCGAGGAACGTATTCGGGGCAGTTCGGCTTTCTTCTTGTGGAGGGCCGAGACCAACCCGCCAACTATGACCAAGAGGTCAATCTGGCTATCCACCATTGGGAACCCCGATTCGTGCCCATGGTGGAGAATCTGCGGGCAGCTTCCGCCAACCGGCCACAGACCTCCGGCTCCGATGTTGGATATAAGTACGCCACAATTAACTCGCATCTTCTTGGTGAGGGAGAGCCGCTCCACGTCAAGCAGGGCCAAAGGATCTTGATGCGCCTTCTAAACGCGAGCGCAACAGAGAATGTTGTGTTGGCACTGCCCGGACATAGCTTTGAGATTCTGTCGATGGATGGCAATCCGGTTCCGAATTCTCGAAGCGTTGAAGTTCTCTCCCTGGCGGTTGCCGAGCGAGTGGACGCTGTCGTTGAGATGAAGAATCCCGGAGTGTGGGTGCTTGGTTCGACGTCGGATGAAAGTAGGAAAATGGGACTCGGAATCGTAGTTGAGTATGAGGGCAAGAGTGGGCCTCCGGTCTGGAAGGATCCTGTGCCCGCCGTATGGGATTACACGCAATTCGGCCGGGACGAGCCTGCTGCAAACCCTGACGTGACCTATACGTTGACTTTTCGCGACGCAGGCGCCATGAACGGATCTCAGTATGACACTTGGACGATCAACGGCGATGCTTGGCCCAATATCAAACCGTTCGAGGTTCAAAAGGGTAAGCGGTATCGCCTGCTCTTTCGCAATGCCAGCGGCGACCAGCATCCCATGCATTTGCACAGACATACTTTTGAGGTGACGCGCACAAATGGCAAAACCATGAGCGGTCTAAAGAAGGATGTAGTGAATGTGATGCCCCTCGACACTGTGGCCGTGGATTTCGTCGCGGATAATCCCGGCGATACGTTAGTCCACTGTCATCAACAGCTGCACATGGATTACGGATTCATGCAATTGGTCAAATATGTAGGCTAACATTGAGATTCATTTTCTTAGGCAATTTCCGACAGCTCGTGATGGTGATCGCAGTTACAAGAGTGAGTCATTTCTCGATTAAGGGCCCTCTTGGACACCATCGACTTTACTGCGAGGCTACCATGAGGCGACTTTTGCTCAAGTTGAGAGAGCTCACATGGTGAGTTGGCAACGGATTACCTTTCCAGCTGTCGTCTTTGCTGCAGCGTTTGGCTCTCTTGTTTTCGGGCGGCAAACGACAGAGCAACGCGTGGAAATGATCAACGCCTATGCACCCGCCTCGCACATGGAAGTGGATTGGAACACGTACAACGGAGGTGTTTCGGGCGATCACTATTCTCCGCTGACACAAATCAATCGCGGAAATGTACGGAACCTGAAGCGGGCATGGATTTACGATACCGGAGAACGCGGAGGACTGGAGACGAATCCTCTGGTGGTTGACCGTGTGATGTTTGCATATACGCCGTCGCAAAAGGTTATTGCTGTGAACGCGGTGACAGGGAAGATAATTTGGACCTTCAACTCAGGCGTCATAACTAATCAGCCAAATCGCGGAATGTGCTATTGGACCGATGGCAAGGAGACCCGCCTGCTAGCCGCTGTCGCCGACCATCTCTTCGCTCTCGACACAAAAACAGGCAAACCTATTGTCGACTTTGGAGAGAACGGGGCCATCGACCTACGTAAGGACCTTGGCGAAACCGACTATACCAAGATCTTCGCCGCAATGACCTCGCCTGGCATCCTTTACAAGAACCTAATCATCGTCGGGTTCCGCGCACCTGAAACGGAACCCGCAGCCCACGGCGACATTCGCGCCTACGACGTGCGCACGGGCCGACTGAGATGGTCGTTTCACACAATTCCTCGCCCTGGCGAACCGGGATATGAGACTTGGTTGCCGGACTCGTGGAAGACGAGTGGGTCGGCGAACAACTGGGCAGGGATGGCGCTGGACCAGCAGCGCGGAATAGTTTATGTACCGACCGGATCGGCAGTGTCGGACTTCTATGGTTACGACCGTTTGGGAAATGACTTGTACGCAAACACGCTGCTTGCGCTTGATGCCCGCACGGGTAAGCTTTTGTGGTATTTCCAGGGGGTTCACCACGATATTTGGGACCGCGACTTTCCTTCCCCGCCTGCATTGGTGACTATAGAGCGCAAAGGGCGCTTGGTGGATGCTGTAGCTCAAATCACAAAGCAGGGTTATGTCTTCGTCTTCGATCGCGTCACAGGAAAGCCCCTATTCCCCATCGAAGAGCGCCCATTTCCGCCCAGCGACGTTCCTGGCGAGGTAAGTTCACCTACGCAGCCGCTTCCGCTGGCGCCCGCGCCCTATGCCCGTCAAATATTGACGGCCGATATGCTGACGCAGCGGACACCCGAGGCTCACGCTTGGGCGGTTAAAAAATTCAAGACATTTCGCAGTGAAGGTCAATTCGTTCCCTTTTCCGTGAACGAGCAGACTGTTGTCTTCCCTGGGTTTGACGGAGGCGGGGAGTGGGGCGGCCCGGCGGTAGATCCTCGGACCTCCGTGATCTATGTCAACTCCAATGATGTCGCATGGACGGGTGGCCTCACCCCAAACACGCTTGGCCGAACCCCCGGGGAAAATACGTACTTAAGCCAGTGCTCAATGTGTCACGGTACCAACCGCATGGGTTCGCCGCCCGCGTTTCCATCCTTGATCGACGTCGATAAGACGCTCGGCGCCTCAGGCATCACCAAGATCATTCGACAGGGCTTAGGAAGAATGCCATCTTTCCCTAATATTGATGACCGGAGTCTCAAGAGCCTGATCGATTTCTTGGGCACGCAGCCTCATTCAAACGGCGCGCTCCAAGCGAAGCCAGCTGTGGCGGGCGGGAATCATAATGAAGAGGCCGGCGCCGCTGTTTATGACAAGAATTGCGCCATCTGCCATGGTGTCGATCTCCAGGGAGCTCCGTCGAACTATCCCGGCCTCATCGGCATCCGCGATCGTCTGTCCGACGAGCAGATCCTCACAATTATTCATGGCGGGAAAGGCCGGATGCCTGCTTTCCCTAAGCTCAATGCTACAGACACTGCGGACCTTCTACGCTTTCTCGGACCCTCGGCCTTGACGCCCGATGACGATGCTTCCGCAAATAAGGAACTCACCTCGACTGATGCGCAAGTGGGGCAGGCAGCCAAATATCGTTTCACCGGCTATCACAAGTTTGTCGATCCCGATGGCTATCCGGCGATCATTCCGCCTTGGGGAACGCTGAACGCCATCGACCTCAACACGGGTAAGTATCTTTGGAAGATTCCCTTCGGACAGTACCCGGAGTTGGTGGCACAAGGGGCGAGAAATACGGGTTCTGAAAACTATGGGGGCCCGGTTCTCACTGCCAGCGGAATCTTGTTCATTGGGGCCACGATCTACGATCATGAAATTCGCGCATTTGACAGTAAGACAGGGAAATTGTTATGGGAGGCTGATCTGCCCTATTCTGGCGCGGCAACACCCGCGACTTATATGGTTGACGGCAAGCAATATGTCGTGATTGCCACGAGCGGTCAACGCAACCCGAAAGGTCCACAGGGCGCGGCTTATGTTGCGTTTACACTCCCCTGAGAATCCTCGCAAGAATGGCGAACCGAATCCGAACCCGAAGACGAAGCTACTTGCTCAACCCCATTGCAGGAGTGCCCGTAAATGAGCTTGTGGCCTTTTGCGAATCCAAGATCCATTGGCTAAGTCAATTTTGCTTTAGTCGGCGTGGAGGGAGAATGAACTTATGAGTATTATGTCGCGCAGAGTATTTGTGAAAGCCCTAGGGGCCACCGTAACTTCGGCCTATTTGGGCTCGGGACTTCTGGAAGCTAGACCGCTGTCCATGCCCGTCGGTTTGCAACTCTATTCGGTCCGCGAATTGCTTCCAAAGGACTTTGACGGAACTCTCCGCCAGGTAAGAGCGGCGGGCTACACTGTGGTCGAGGCGGCTGGGTATTACGATCGTTCGGCGGCGGATTTTCGGAGTGCAATGAATAGCGCCGAACTGCGATGCGTGAGTTCGCATCACACTTTGGCCGTGCTGGAGACAGAGCTCGAAAAGTGGATCGACTACGGGCAAACGCTGGGGCTCGAGTATTTGGTCTGTTCTTCGGCGGCCGGCGTACACCGAGACCCCACCGCGAAGGGTCCACTTACCATTGACGACTGGCGGTGGGTAGCAGGCGAATTCAACCGAATCGGTGAAGTAGTCAAGGCTGCGGGTATGACTTTTGGCGTCCACAACCATACTCCCGAGTTTGCCGTAGAAGGAGGAGTCTTGGTGTACGACGAGTTGCTGCGGTTGACGAATCCGAAGTATGTAGTATTCGAGATGGATGCGGGCTGGGTTACCGCGTCGGGGCACAACCCTGCGGACTACCTAAGCAAGACGCCGGAACGTTTTCCGCTGATGCACGTAAAGGATATGATACCTGGTGCGAATGGCCAGATGCATTCGACCGAGATGGGCCGCGGTGTTGCGAAATACGACGAGATCCTCCGCGCCGCAAAAGATCTAAAGTACTACTTCATCGAGCAGGAGGTGTTCGACATGGACACTATGGAAGCTCTTCGCCTGGATGCAGAGTACATGCGCAATCTAGATTTGTAAGCTGGAGTTAACAGCCCGGAGATGATGCCTAGAAGGCGCCGCGTCGCCAGATCCAACGTGGGGCGCGCCCTCCCGCCTAAGCATTCTTTTCTAGCAAGGGATTGATCGCATCGCCGGAATGCTTGTGCTGGCGGCCATCAATTATTTTGCCCATTGTATAGATACTCAGGTCGATCAAAGCAATTTGACCTGAGCCGCCATGCCCGGTCTCACTAAGGAGCAAGGGCAGTGCTCGATCGACCATTTCGCGGTGTAATCCGGAAATTGAAAGAAGGTTCTTCGCATGTTGATGTTCTCTGCCATCGTCGCTGTTTTCGTATACGGAATGATTGCGGCCATGTTGGGCACCATCCTCCCAGACTTATCAGATCGTTTTCACCTTATCCCCGCTCAGAATGGTACCATCGCGTTCGCGCAAGCGTTGGGACTAATCATAGCTTCCGTAGGAGTGGGACCCTTGCTCGATAGCGAAGGCATGAAGATAGGTCTTATCCTGGGCCTCGTCCTCATCGCCATTGCGCTCTGTGCTCTACCGCTCTCCCCGGGGTTCCGAAGCGTTCTTTTCCTTTTTTTCCTGCTTGGCATCGGGGGCGGAATCGTAGTGACGGGCGCAAATGCGCTCGTCAGCGACATAAGTGAAGCCTATCGCGCAACTGCGCTGAACCTCGTTAACCTCTTCTTCGGCTTAGGGGCACTCGCCACGCCTTCTATTTCCGCTAATCTATTTCGGCGTAAATGGATCCGCCTTTGTTACACAGTGGCGACACTGACTATCGTCACGTTGATAATCCAGGCAGCTACGAGAATGCCTTCTTCTACTGACGGTACCGCTGGTTTCGTCTTAGCAGACGTAGGTCCTATCCTTGGTAGGCCGCTACTTTTTCTGCTAGGGCTCTTTCTATTCCTCTACATATCTTGTGAAGTAGGCGTCTGGAACTGGCTGCCGCGCCACCTCATCGCCCAAGGGATTCCGGAGTCGCGCGCACTGAACATACTATCCCTCGGATTCGCCCTCGGCCTTCTTATTGGCCGCGTTGCTGCCTCGCCCATCCTTATCCACGCATCCGCATTGACCGTGACTCTGGCTGCCTCAATTGCTATGACGGTCACGACGTTCCTGATGCTTCGCGTCAAGAAGTCGAAACCTGCCTTCGCGCTTGTTTTCGTCGCGGGAGTTTCCATGGGCCCGGTCTTTCCTACCACGCTAGCGATTGTCGGAACCGCGTTTCCCCGCATGACCGGGACGGCGATCGGATTTGTCATAACCTGCGGCTGGATAGGTCTGGCTGCCAGTTCGAGGATCATCGGCATGATTGCCGGAGGGGACCCATCGCGACTCAAGAAGGCCCTTCTTCTGATCCCCGGCTCGGCGGTTCTGATGGTGGGACTAAATCTGGCGATCGGGTCAGCGCTCCACCAGTGAATGTATGGGCGGCAACGGTGCTTGAGATCTCTTTTCAGCCCAAGTGGCCACCAGATTGTCAAACCCAGTGAAAATGACGGCATTAATGACCGCAAAGGTTACTTAGGAGCTTATGCGGCCGCCGAAGAGCGTCTTCGCGCCCTAGAAGTGGTCGACAAATCCACCCCGCAAAGTTTGGCATTTGAGTTCGCTGCGAGTGTTCTCAACCGGCGCGACACCCGTGTGCTGGAACGGGCAGATCATAGGGCACGGACGGCCGCAATCGATTCGCAGTAAAAATTGACCCGAGCCTACCCCGTCAATGGCTGACCGGAACGATCGAATGGAAAATCGATCTGTTGCGCATCTAAGCGGGCAAACCGACGCAGAAGGGAACCATGGAGAGCTCCTACAGGAAGCTGCGAGATGAACGCCTGAACACAAATTAGCTCTGGAACCTGTTCGACGCCAAGAGGAGGAATACTGGCCTGGAAAACTGAATATAACCCGCGCTCCCATACAGCTCGCGCGCCTACGGATCACGGGATGAGTTTCCGCAGCAGTGGCAGGCTGCTTTGGTTTCAAGAGCAAAGCGCACGGCCGTGGAGCAGCCGTTGTAGTGCGACCCGGACGGGCCCCACGTCGCTACGGTATGGCCGCCCGATGGCCCAGAGATCTCGGCCTAAGAAAGAAAAGCAGAACAATGTGGGTTGTAGTATGGTGCACCGAACTGGACGGAAAACGGTGCCCGCTCACCGCCAAGGGCGAACTCGAAGCTGATATCTCCTCGTCGAGTTTCAGATTGCCCGAAGCGCGAGCAACCCGCAAAACCGTATGCTCCCGCCCTATCACTGCGGCACCGATAAACATAGAACAAGTAACGAAGCCCGTTGAAGGCAAGTCATGCGATTGTGTTAATTCCCAGATGCTCGATTTGCGGCAAATCACGCATAATAATGACAATTTGTAGATAATTGTCTTGACAAAATGCGCGAAAAGATGTCGAATGGGCAGGATTCCGAAATCAGGCGCCGGAGGGGATTGTACTGACGCCTACTGAAAAGAACTGAGATGGTCGCGGCTTCGTTCGACATTCGTCAATGCCAAAGTTCAACTACGATCTTTCGTTCGGGCTTGATTCGCAGGCCGATGGGAGCGCTAACCCAAAGCGGTCCGATCTCGAGTGCCGGTACGTTCGGACATGGGACATGCCCGTCATTCTTGCGCCGGTAGAGTCGTGACTGCATCTTTCAGAAGAACTAACTAAAAGGAGGCAACAAATGAAAGTTAACGGAAAGGGCGGCCTGTTCCAACAGGCTTCTTGGGATAAGCTCTCGCTCAGTCTGGCCAAGATCATGAGCCTTACTCTGTGCCTGTTAGCTATCTTGGTTGTACCGAAGTCGGTCCTGGCCCAAGTGCAGAACGGCACCATTACGGGCACGATAACGGACCCAACCGGGGCGGCTGTACAAGGGGTCGTCGTCACCATTACTCAAACGGCTACAAATTCTTTGTTCCACACAGTAACAAACGATGACGGCATCTATAGCTTCCCTCAGTTGTTGCCCGGCCCGTACTCGGTAGCTGTCGAAAAACCGGGGTTTAGGAAGACAGTGACTTCAACAATGCTAACCGTAGGTCAGATCATGACGGTTAACTTTGTCCTCACAGTCGGGAGCGAGGCGACAACGGTTAGGGTTGCGGCCGATAACTCCGCTGCGTTGGATACTCAGACATCTGAGCTGGCCTATACTGTTCAGTCGAAACAAGTGGATGATTTGCCGCTTAATGGACGAAATCCATATGGGCTGGCAGAGTTAGCTGCCGGGATTGTGCCAGGGGATGATTTTGGGGTAGGCTTAGCAGTTGCTAGGGGAGCAGTTGTAGTCGCTGCATCCAATAACTTCTCGTCCAATGGTGGTATCCCCAGCGCTAACTCAATCCTCCTGGATGGCGTGTCAATTACGGTCTGCTGCCAGGGTCAGCCGGCTATAACGCCTTCGGCTGAAGTGGTGAGCCAGTTCAAGGTTGTAACCTCCGACGCGCCAGCCGAGTACGGACTCTCAAGCGGCGCGGTGCTCAACATCATCACGAAATCTGGAACCAACCAACTGCACGGAGTGACTTACGATTATCTACGTAACGACAAGCTCGACGCCGCCAATTTTTTTACAAAGAGGAGTGGCATTCTTCCCTACCCTTCAATTCATGAGTGGACCGCTCCACACCGGGAAAATCAATTTGGCGTCTTTGTAGGCGGGCCAATCGTTCTGCCGCGTATTTACAATGGCAAAGACAAAACGTTTTTCTCCTTCGGCTATGAAGGTGTCCGCAACTTGGCCCCAGTCGTGGGTCAAACAACCGTTCCCACGGCACTGATGCGCGAAGGTATCTTCACCGAAGCGCCCACCACGGTTTACGATCCGAACTCCTATGATGCTACAACCGGCAAGCGCATGCCGATTGCGGCCGCGACCTGCAATGGCACCCCGTACCCCGCCGGCTATTGCATCCCCCAAAGCGAGTGGAATAAAGTGGCCACGGCTGTGCTGCAATATTTGCCGCCGCCGAATCTCAGCGGAATAGCGAATAACTATGAGTATGTTGAAAACCTCACTGACGATGATAACCAGTACAACGGCCGGATCGACCACAATTTTTCTGCAAACCAGCGCCTCTTCATTCGTGGCACTGTGGATGCGGACAATCACGTACAAAACAGCCCCTTGACCAATACGGCCAGCGGGCTCGATGGTTGGTACCAGGATTTGACTGCAGACTTGTTTGCGATCGGAGATGTATGGACTATATCGCCATCTGCATTGCTCCAAATCACCTATGGATTCGCGCGCCAATCCAATTTACAGCTATACAACAATTTCTATTTGCACAAAGCTACGGATTTTGGCTTCTCAAGCCAGTTTGCGTCCGAACAGCAGATCCCAGGCGTGCCTTATATCTCGTTTACTGGCCTACAGTCTCCGGATTATCAGGCCGGCTTCAATCACTGGGACCACTATACACATTCGCTAAACGCAAGCGTGCTCTGGCAGCGCGGGAAACACTCACTAGCCATCGGCTACCAGGGACAAATGGTGCTGGAAATGCAATCGGGCTTGAGTAATGATATCGGCACCTTGAACTTTAATACGCAATATACAGGTGGCCCAACGCCGACCTCTGCACTGCCTTCTGGTCAGAGTGGATTCGATTCGTGGGGGTCATTTCTGCTCGGTTATCCAGGTACGGGAAGTATCAGCCGACAAACAATACCTGCATTTAACGCATGGACTACTGGCGTCTATTTTCAAGATAATTGGCAGCTTGCGCGAAGGCTCACAGTTAATCTGGGTCTGCGATGGGACATTCAAACTGGATTCGCAGAGCGGCATGACACATGGGGCGATTTCAGCCCAACTATCCTCAATCCGATTTCTTCTCAGGCCGGTTTTAATATTCTTGGGGGAACGCTGTTTCTCGGAGCCAATGGCAATCCGTCGCGCACTGCGCCAACCTCTTTCAATGAGCCCGGTCCACGGCTGGGATTCTCATACGGATTAACACCAAAAACTGTTGTGCGCGGTGGATACGGCATTTTTTGGCTGCCCATCTTAATGAGAGGATTCCCTGACAAAAACATAGGATATAGCCAAACAACGAACATAGCCAGTAGGTGCATCAGCTGGCGCGGGATCCGGTAACGGTTCGAGCATTACGGGAATGCAATACAACGATCTCGTACCCTACCAGCAGCAATGGAATTTCGGGATCGAGCGTTCTTTGGCCCAGGACATGTCGTTTAGCGTAAATTATGTCGGAAGTCACGGCGTCCACTTGCCATATTCGGTACGACCGAGTGACCTGCTTCCAAGCGAATTCGGAGCGGTGGGGAGCGCCTCACAAGTTGCTTATCTGGAGGCGCAGGTTCCCAACCCATTCTACGGCGCCACGGGTATTGCACCAGGGTCACTCTTGCTTAATCCGACGGTACAGCGGGCTCAATTGCTCAACCCATTCCCAGAATTCTCGGCAGGCGCAATTAGCAGTATTGCAAACGGTGCTGTTATAACCAATTATATTGACGAGGCATCGGCGACATATAATTCGCTACAGGCAAGTTGGGTTGTACACCGGGAGAATGGCCTCGTCGGGACGGCAACGTATATCTGGTCAAAAAACCTGGGAGATGCGACAGATCAAACGGATGGGAACGACGGTCTAGACCCAACAGGTGCCCCCGGTTTTCAGGATTCGTATCTAATTCACCAGTTTGAGCATTCCACGTTGTTTACGGATGCCCCGCAACGCATAGCCGTCGCAGTGACGTACCCGCTCCCATTCGGCACTGGGAAACTTTTTGGGAGTCACATTGCGCACTGGGCAAATCAAGTTGTCGGTGGCTGGACAGTCAATTCTATCGTCGAAGTTAATTCCGGGTTCCCCATCGGGCTGACTGTAACTGGCAATCCGGCATTTTCCGGTACTCGTCCGATGTACGTCGCGGGTGTTAAGGGACTCACTTCGGGATCAACTCATCACAGGCTGGGAGGGGCTGGCCAGACCCAAGGCTACTTCAATAAAGCGGGTTTTGCTTTGCCTCAGTCGTTCCAACTCGGTGATGTGCCCCGATTGGCGGGTAACCTCCGCGGTCCGTTGACATTCGAAGATGACGCTTCGGTCGACAAGTATTTTCCCATCCGTGAAGATCTAGGGATCGATTTTCGCGGAGAATTCTTCAATGTTCTAAACAAAGTTGACTTTGGATTGCCAGCTGCGACGTTTGGAGCGGCAGCCTTCGGCAACATTACTTCGCAGTACAACCTTCCCCGCAATGTACAGCTCAGCGTAAAGTTACATTTCTGAAGCGTCGTCATCGAAACGGGGATTTGATCGTAAGATTAAGTCCCCAGAATTTCTTCTTCAGCGATCTTCCGGCGTCTACGCGGCGGATAATGCAGGATTTAACTTTGCGCGGTCGCGCGGAAATAGAAAAGGAAATGATACGGACTGTAACTAAGATGCCGCACGTCGTTTGCCTCGTATTGGCGCTTGCCGTGCTCCTAGGCCCGCGCACCGTCTTTGGGGCAGTCGAACAGCGAAACTTCGATTTCGTTGTTTATGGCGCTACGCCAAGCGGTATTGTTACAGCAGTCGCAGCCGCCCGCCAAGGGCTTCGTGTCGCCCTAATCAGTCCGGGGAGTCACATTGGCGGAATGGTCACTGGAGGTCTAAGTACTACAGATAGGGGCAATGTCAATACCATTGGGGGCATTCCTCGTGAATTCTTTGAACTCGTGGGACAGCATTACAACGAACGCATCGAGTTTGATTTCGAACCTCATGTCGCAGCGCAGGTGTTTGAGGATATGTTGCGCGAAGCGAAAGTATCAGTCTACCTCGATGCCAGACTACGCGAAAACGATGGGGTGAATAAGCATGGCGCGCAAATATCCTCCATTACTATGGAGGATGGTGCGGTGTTCTCCGCCATCGAATTCGCTGACTGTACTTATGAAGGTGACCTGATGGCCGAAGCGGCGGTGTCCTACACATGGGGACGAGAAGCTGCTGCTCAATATGGGGAGTCATGGGCAGGCATGCTCAGCACGAATCGACATGAGAATTGGGACCATCAATTTCCCGTCAGGGTTTCCCCGTTCGCAGCCGATGGATCGCTACTACCTGGTGTGTCTCCCGCCACGAAAGCCAAGCGGGGCGAAGGCGACAAGCACCTTCCTGCGTACGACTTCCGTATGTGCTTCACAAAGAACAAGGCCGACCAAGCACCATATCCAAAACCAGATGGTTATGATCCTGCACGGTATGACTTGCTGGCCCGATACCTTGTTGCAATGGAGTCGGCGGGAATCCAAATACGAATGAGCGATCTGATGATGGTCATACCCATCAGGAACGAAAAGTTCGATGTGAACAACCACGGACCCATCTCTACCGATAACATCAATGGAAATACAGACTTCCCAATTCTAACCTATAAACAAAGAGAAGAGATGGAGAGAGAACATTACAGATATGAGGCTGGCTTCTTCTACTTTCTTGCCCATGATCCGAGGGTGCCGGCGGAACTGCAGAATGAAGTCAACGAGTACGGCCTGGCAAAGGATGAATTCGAAGACACTAACAACTGGCCGTGGCAATTTTATATTCGCGAGTCCCGCCGTATGCTAGGTGAATACGTGATCACGCAGCACGATGTACTCGAAAACACAACGAAGCCAGACTCTATCGGAATGGGATCGTATCAGATGGATTCTCACAATGTTGAGCGATTCGTCACGCCCGACAGTGCTGTTCAAAATGAGGGCGATATGTATTTGCCGGTCACGCCTTGGGAAATTCCTTACCGGAGCATTGTTCCAGAGCGTTCTGAGGCAGTGAATCTGTTTGTTACAGTTTGCCTTTCTGCAAGTCATGTTGCCTACGGATCATATCGCCAGGAACCAGGTTATATGATCGCAGGTCAGGCGGCGGGCACTGCTGCGTCTATTGCGGTCCGCAAGAATGTGGCTGTGCAAGATGTGTCTATCAGTGAACTTCAGCAAGATCTGCTTGCGGCACATGTAGTGTTGCATTGGCATGACTTTTCCCCGCCGCAACGCGGAGACAATTTGAACTCGAACTGAAGGACACGTTAGACATTAGGAGCGAATCTGATTTTGAAGGAGCGGTCATGGAGGAACGCCTCGTAAAGCAGTGGCTCAATTTGGGTGGCCCCTGCATGTGTCCGTCCTTACAAACCTCGATCTTCAAAATCTTGAAATCCCGTCGCACCGTCGCCGGAGAGACACGCTCCGTTTAGGGGGATTACGATGAAACATTTGAGTGAACCCCTGACTCGCCGAGAGTTCGCCCTCGGTGCGGCTAGCGGTACGTTCGCCCTAGCCCTGTCGAATAAAGCAGCCATGGGCGCCTCCTATATAGGTTCTGGTGAAGATCTTGCCTCTCTAACACTGGCCCAAGTGGCAAGCAGGCTGCAAGCGCGGTCCGTGTCTTCAGTCGATGTCGTGCAAGCCTGTCTGAACAGAATCAGCGCTTACGACAAAAAGATCAACTCCTTTATTACCGTATGCAACGAGCAGGCGTTGGCTGAGGCAAGGGCTTTGGATGCGGAAGCGGCTCGGGGCAAATTTCGATCGCGGTTGCATGGGGTCCCGATCGCGCTCAAGGACACTATAGATACTGCTGGCATAAGGACGACGGCGGCGAGCGGTATTTTTGCCGACAGGGTGCCAACCACTGATGCGGAAGTCGTTCGCAAGCTCAAGGATGCTGGAGCAATTATCATTGGTAAGTTGAATTTAGGGGAATTGGCCTTGGACGGCACAGGTGCAGAGTCCAATTTTGGGCCTTGTCGAAATCCGTGGGCGATTGATCGTATAACGGGAGGATCATCGAGTGGGTCTGGCGCAGCACTCGCCGCCGATTTTTGCTATGGTACGCTCGGGACTGATACGGGTGGGTCAGTGCGTATCCCCGCCGCATATTGCGGCGTTGTGGGCATGAGACCAACGTTTGGTCTCGTGTCCGTTCGGGGAACAATGCAGGTAGAATTGTCCTTGGATACCTGCGGACCGATGGCAAGATGCGTCGAGGATGCGGCACTGCTGCTCACTACGATTTCCGGCTATGACAAACTTGATATTATCAGTGTTGCGCACGGAGCCGAAGACTATACAGCATCAATCAGGCAGTCGGTCTCAGATATTCGCGTAGGCATTCCGAGAAAGCCTTACTTCGATGATGTCGATCCCGAGATTGCCGGAAACGTGGAGACGGCTCTGGGTGTCATTGGAAAGCTGACTCGCGGCATGAAAGATGTAACGCTTCCGCCGGACCTAAGTGAAAACATAAAGGTGATCTCAGTCCCCGAGATCCACACTTATCATCATAGACTGCAGAGACAAGGCTTTGCCGCCCGTTACGAGACGTTCGGGAAGACTGATCGAAAAGTTCACGGCCTCTTGTTACATCCCGAAAACTGCACGCAAGTAGCCGGTGGTATATGCAACGAGGATTTGGAAGCCTATGTACAGTTGCGTTGGGATCTAGATATGCTCCGACGCACCGATGACGACGCGTTCAGCGATTTCGATGTCGTGGTAGTTCCTACGACTAAGACGATGCCGATTCCGATAGCGGACGTACTTAGATCAGGGGTTGCCAATCCCACCTATACTCTTCTCCGCAACACCCTACCATTCGGTTTCTACGGCTGGCCCGCCATTTCTTTGCCGTGTGGCTTTTCCACCGACGGATTGCCCATCGGTCTCATGATAGCTGGGCCTCATTTCAGCGAGAGAAAGTTGTTTGCGCTTGCCTATGCATATGAACAGGCGACGAGCTGGCTTCTCAAACGGCCGATTGGATACCTCTGAGCCTTTCTCTCAACGCGCTGTTACAGAGATTGCTTGGCTTCCCAGTCACTGCTACGTCCGATTCAGCAGCATTGAATCTTCACTGGACTCTCGCTTCTCGACTGCCCATCGAAATCTCCCTGGACTGGGGCGCCTCGCAAGGTCATCCAAATTCGCCTGAGTGCGCTCCCGACGACAAAAATCGCACCTGCAATAAACGTCACCATTAGAGCTGAGTCAAGATAGCCCTGGAATGCTGTTTGCGGCATCTTCGTCATAGGCCAAAGAATGTCACGGACGGAAAGAACGCCGGCAGAAACCGTGACGGTCCCGATAAAGGCAGCGGGGATCGCCGTGAGCCAAGCGAGCCGAATCTTGCCCCTATTGACTAAGAAGACAGTGATTACGACAAGGGCGATCGTCGCCAGAAGCTGGTTGCCGGTACCAAAGAGCGGCCAAATGGTTGAGATGTTTCCGGTGTAAATGAGATAGCCCCATGCTGACGTAACCAGTACGGCAACCAAGACTCTGGTAACGCCCGACTCTTGCTTCCCGGGCGATCCGAACGCCCGACCGAGCAGTTCATGAAAGATGTAGCAAGCAACGCGAGTTCCAGTATCCACTGTAGTTAATATGAATAGAGCTTCAAATAGAATCGCGAAGTGATACCAGTACCCTAGCACTAAATTCATCCCAGGGATTGCGTGGAATATTTGCGCCATCCCCACCGCCAGAGAGACCGCTCCTCCGGTTCTTCCAGAAAGGTTCTCGCCGACCACATGCGACACGAAGTCGAGATTGACAGTATGCATCCCAAGGTGCCTAAATACTTCAGGCGTTGTGTTGATTGCAAAGTAATCTCCTTGCGGCATCGAGCATGCGGCGATCAGTGCCATGACGCCGACGAGCGATTCGGTTACCATGGCGCCGTAACCAATAAAGCGCGCATCGGACTCTTTGTCGAGCATCTTCGAAGTAGTTCCGGAAGACACGAGCGAATGAAACCCTGAGATCGCTCCGCACGCAATCGTTACGAACAAGAAAGGAAACAGGCCGCCTCTGATGATAGGACCTCCGCCATGAACAAAGCTTGTCGTAGCAGGAAACCGAATCTGGGGGTGCACAGTCAGAATACCGAGAACTAAGGCCCCAATAGCCCCCAGCTTCACGTAGGTTGAGAGGTACCCTCGTGGTGCCAAGAGCAGCCAAACAGGCAGGACGGAAGCAATAATTCCATACAGGGCAAGCAGTAGAGTGACTTGATGCGGGCTGAAATCTATCACGCTTGCCCATCGTGAGTTTGCTACAAAGTGGCCGCCAATGAGGGCCCCCAACAGCAGAATGACTCCCGCAACGCTCGGTACGGCGATTGGGATCCTTTCTCCTCGCCCCCTGAACATCAGAACGCCCATGCCAAGTGCGATTGGAATCGTCATGCCGACGGTAAATGTGCCCCAAGGACTGTGGGCAAGCGCGTTAACCACGACGATTCCCAGCCCCGCCAATGTTGCCAGCAAAATGAATAGAACTGCGATGGTCGCAACTACTCCTGCGGCCGGGCCGATCTCGGCCCGCACAATTTCAACTAGCGATTTACCCCCGAGCCGAGTCGAGGCTATGAGCACAGTGAAATCCTGCACCGCGCCGGCGATCACTGCACCCAAAACCAGCCAAGCGAAGCAGGGAGCATAACCGAATTGGGCCGCCAGCGTAGGGCCGATCAGCGGTCCGGCGCCGGCAATTGCTGCGAAGTGGTGTCCAAAGAGCACACATTTTGATGTGGGCACGTAATTGCGCCCATCATTGAAAATGTGTGCAGGAGCGGTTCGTGAATCGCTCAACGCCAGAACTTTGGCGGCGAGGAATGCGCTGTAGTAGCGATACGCAAGGGCGTAAACACAAGAGGCGATGATCAGGAGCGAAAGGGCATTCATGATTCGCTTTCCGCAGAGAGGGAATTCGGGGCCGTTTAGAAAACGGAACTTCTCGGCAGAGAAGTACGTACCTGCACTGCGTGGCACCTCCAGCGTAGAAACGCTACGCTCGCGTGACTAGAGTTTCCGTATCCGATTGTGGTCTTTTGGCATTGAAGTGATCTTCCGCTGCGCTGTGCTACCTACCGGTCCAGTGCTGCCACGCACAACGAGCTGCGCGGGAATCACGGATGAATGATGCAGTTCGCCAGATGCACCGTTGCTAAGGTGATGGAGAAACCAAAGACCGCATGTTGTTGCAAGCTCCTGAATCTGCATGCGCAGCGTTGTAAGGCCCGGCCCCCACCACTGGAAGCCCGGGGCGTCTCCAAAACCGACGACGGAAAGCTCTGCCGGTACCGAGACGCGCATTCGATGCAGGGAGTCGAGAACCGCCTTGGTTATTTGAATAGACGCCATGATCACGGCCGTTGGTGGTTTGGGACTGTCGAGCAAACGAGTTATCACTTCGTTCCCGAACTTCACGGTAGTTTGCCCGAATTCTTCGATAGCGTCAGCCGCATTTGCGTCAGCATCTAAGAACGCTCGCCGGAAGCCCTTGATACGCGCTTCTGCGGTCGAAAGACCGGCGGGTCCGCCGATATAGGCAATGCGTCGGTGTCCCAAATCAAGTAAGTGCTTCGTCCCGGCGCGCAGACATTCCTCGTCGTCGATGCCAAACCATGGAGATGGGGAGGAGGGTAGTTTTCGCAGCAACTGGACGTGTTTCACGTGACGTAGTAAAGCCAACGTCTCGCGTCGCGGTGACTGCGTGGGAACGATGACGAGTCCGGCCACACGCGCACCGGCGAGCTCCTTCAGGTGGCGACACTCCGTGTCGCGGTCATTGGCGATGGAGAAGACTACTTGATAACCTTCTCTGTCGCAACATTCCGATAGTGCATCAGCGATTGTTGCATAAAAGTCGTTGCGTATGTCCGGTAGCATGAGGCCGATCATCTTACTTGAGCCGCCGCGAACTATGCGCGCAGGTATGTTCTCCACGTAGCCGAGCTTGGCAACGACGCGTCGGATTTGTGCCTTCGTCTCGACACTAATTCTCGCATCGTCTGCCAGCGCGCGGCCGACCGTCGAAATGGAGAATCCAGACTCCTCGGCCACCTGCCGTGCAGTCACCATTGACACAGAGAACCTCCCGCAATCGTCTGCGCAATTGTTGCGGTGTCTGAGAGTCGAAAGCGGAATCCGCAATCTATCAGAGTCGTCCCGTTGGTTTGACGATAGCATCTCATATGTCAGTCTTGCGCTTCGGGGCAATTTGATGGAGCAGGGGTTCACCATCTCTCAGACGGCGACAATTCTCCTGAATGACTGAGAGGCTGCGTTCGAGGGTCGCTGGTGTAAGCCAAGCAATATGCGGCGTCATGACCACAGTCGGGCACGATGCGAGCAGTTCCAGATGTCCGGCAGGAATGGGTTCATCCTCGAAAACATCTAGACCCGCTCCGGCTAAGCGGCCCGCGCGAAGGAATTCCTCGAGTGCGGCCTGATCGATGAGCTGTCCCCTTGCCGTGTTGATCACGATGGCGCTTCTTTTCATTTGCTCGAGAGAGCGCCGATCAAGGAAGTGAGTCGTGTCAGGAGTCAGTGGGATGTGTAAAGAGACTATATCGCTCGTAGCAAGAAGCTGGTCCAGGGTCGTCTGGGTTGCTGAAGCTTGAGGCCGAGGTGTTCGGTTCCAGAACCGAACATTCGCGCCCAGAGCCTCGAGAATCGGCACAAGATACCGCGCCACGGCGCCATACCCGACCAGGCCGACAGATGCTCCATGGATTTCGCCTAACGCCTCCATCGAATCCGGGGCCAGATGCCAACCCGATCCGTTGCGCACCACAGAGTCAAATGCCGCGATGCGACGAAGGGTCGAAAGCATGAGAGCGAGAGTGTGCTCCGCCACAGCCGGCGTGTTCGTACCTGGCATATTGGCAACCGCGATACACGCCCGCTCTGCCGCTTCGCAATCGATTGTGTTTACGCCGACACCAATCTTTTGAATCAGTTTAAGTCTGGGCGCACCGGCGATCATGGCCGCGGTCACGGGTCTGAGGACGTGCAGTAACACATCTGCCGTCTCAATCTCTCGGGCAAAGGACTCTTCATCGTGCTCGTCGGCCACGACAATCTGTGGTTCCACAATCGTCGCAAGCCTCGATCGCAGTCTAGAACTGGCCGCAAAGTGCAGGAGCGCTTTCATCGGGCCATCCCCTCTTGCGACGATTGCGTTACATTCGCAATGCCAAGGACAGACCCGCCGGCAAACGTAGCCTCATTTCCCAAGGCCTCTTCAATGCGCAGACATTCATTCCATTTCGCCATGCGCTCCGACCGCGCAAAAGATCCAACTTTGATTTGTCCTGCATTCCAGCCAAAGGCGAGATGCGCGATTGTGACATCCTCGGTTTCGCCCGATCTGGCTGATACGATCGTGGCAAGTCCAGCTGACTGGGCGACATCCAACGCGTCACGCGCTTCCGTGATGGTGCCTACTTGATTTGGTTTGATCAGGACGCCCGTAACAGTCTTATCCCGACCAGCCTTTGCGATGCGGCTCGCGTTTGTCACAACGAAGTCGTCTCCGATGACCTGGCAACGTCCGCCAAAGGCTCGGGTGAAAGCCCGAAAACCTTCGGGATCATCTTCCGCAACCGGGTCTTCAACCGCCACGATCGGATAAGCATCTAACCAACGGCCGAGAATTTCGATCATGCCTCCGGTATCGACTCGACGGTTGTCCGACGATAGAGCATAAGTGTTGTCGTGGTAGAGTTGCGATGCGGCGATATCCAGCGAAATAGCGACTTCGCTTCCTGGCTTAAATCCGGCTCTCTCAATGACATGAACCAGCATATCGAGGGCCTCTTCATTGGAGTCGAAGGCTGGCCAGTAGCCGCCTTCATCTGCAACCCCTCGCAGCTTGCCGGCCGCTTTCATCAGCTCCCCCGCTGTGCGATAGACTTCGGCAGTCCAATCAAGCGCCTGAGAGAAAGAGTTCGCCGCCGGGCAGACGATCATGAAATCCTGAATACTAAGACGTCGAGCGGCGTGAAGACCGCCGCCGAAGATCTGGATTTCCGGAAGTGGGATTCGAACTCTGGCGCCCTTCGCAAGATATTGCCAGAGAGGTAAGCCGGAGGCCGCTGCGCTCGAATGTAATACCGCCATCGAAGTCGCGACCGTGGCATTGCTCCCAAGGCGACATTTTGCGGGCGTACCATCGAGTGCGATAATCGCTCCATCTATGGAAGCCTGATCGGCAGCATCAAGACCGTTCAAGGCCGCGGCAATTTCTCCATTGACGGATGCGACCGCGATTTGCACGTCGGAACCACCCAACCTCTGTCCGCCATCGCGTAAGTCAACTGCTTCTAACCTGCTTATCGAGGCGCCGGAAGGAGCAATTGCGCGCCCGCAAGCCCCGCATTTCAATAAGACCTCTGCCTCAACTGTCGGCCGACCGCGTGAATCCCAAACTCGGCGCCCACGTACGGAGACTATGGTCGTGTCTTTCATGCTGCAATCTCGTCGGTCCATGCATGCCTCACTTCTCTGAGCCGTTGCGGTGGCGACATCAGGAGGGATCGTGATACCCGTCTTACAAGATTCTTTTGGCTTTCGGATTCGAGGTATTCCACTGGGGATTTACCGTCCACGCGTGCAAGCAAGAGCGCGGGAATCAGTTGCGCAGCGCGTCGTTCGACATCGTCGGGCGACTCCCATTTGATTCCGGCAAGATAGCTGTTGACTAGCGCATCGAAACTAGCCAGGATCGCGAACTGCGCAGAGGCTATCCAAAGGCACTTAAGCAACAGATGGCTGAGGCAGAAGGCCAAGTCGAAAGCCGGCTCTCCAAACCATGCGCACTCTGCGTCCAGGAATATCGGTCCAAGTGGGCCGACAAGGATGTTCTTCGGACTCACGTCGCCATGCACTAAGGCTCGTTTTGTTGAGAGAGTTTCATGAGCAAGGCGCAAAAGCGGGTCCTTGAGGTCGGGATTGTGGCGCGCTGTTGCCTCAAAGTAAGGCTCGATCCGGAGAGCATGAAAAGTGGCGTCGTTGGCGAAGCGGCGAGCAATGTCGATAGAGCCGGCACTCGCTGCATGGATTGCTGCGATTGCCTCGCCTACTTCGGCTGCAAACGGAATATCGACACGTCCGCCACGGAGTTGCTGCTTCCAGACCGGAAAGTCACCTGGATCGAAATACGTCATTGCAAAGAGGCCAGCCGCAGAGTCGCGCGCCAGAATCCGTGGTACCGCGTCGGGTTTCACCTCTGCAACTGTGATCATCCACTCGGCTTCGCTGGCGCTTCGCGACACGGGCGCATTCCAGCTCTGGGCAACCCGCAACTGCGGCAACGCTCTCTTGATTACGAAGGTTCCAAGGGATGTATCAACCTTCCAGACGTCCGAGGCAACACCTCCGGTCAGGGCGGTCATGCGTATCTCTCCGGCAGCTCTGGCCATCCCGTTGTGAATTAAGAACGCACAGATGGCTCGGCTCGGCAAAATTGATCCTGAATCTGGACTAACTTTGCCGTCATCGCTTTCCGTCGTTGATTTCGGGTTGTTACCAATGTTCATTTGGGTAGGGGCGTTCGAGTCAACCATCTGATTTTCACTTTGAGACGTCAAGCCTCCGCTGCCGGCGAATATCCTCGAAGGTACGCTATCGTTTGCACAGTTTACACCAAATGCAGGTGGCAACAAAATCGTGGGATGCTAAGAGATGGCAAGAATCTTCCAATCCAAAGATGAGTGGTGTGTCCAGGACATCTTCAACTGTGCGAGCTCATCAACCGCTTTAATGTGGCGGGTTCCTTTGCCTTCGGGGCTGTCGCCATTACACATGTATCGATGCGCAAAGGACCACGCTCACCGTTGGGGGCGGGATGTTTGCGCTCGCCGATCTGGATTGTGGTGAGCTTGGTACTTCAAAAAAGAGCGGCGCGTGCGTAGACCGTAGCCCCGCCCGTGGCGCAGGTTTAGAGGTGGCCGTCGAATCTCGGTGTGAAGAACAAGGAAAGCGAGGAAGGCCCGATATCCGCTATAGCGTATTCGACATCAGTACTGCGTCGTGAATCTGTAAATCCCGTGCAGACTGTTCACATCCTGTTAAAAGGCAATTCAAATATCCCTGAGCCTCAACAACACACGGTTCAAGGCCCGGGCAAATGGGCTAGCGGATTTCTCATTTTCATTTAGAACTGCGGACTTCCGAAACGAGCCCTTGACTCAGTTTCGGTGTAATGCTAATGTTAGCACGCTTGAATATCGTCATCGCATGCGGTGCGCAGCGTTCAGATCTTGACGAAAGCGCACTTCTAGACAGTTTCGGAGCGTCCACCGAAGCCAGTGCGGGCGGGATGAGCATCGCGAGGGCTGGCTCATGAATGCTCGAATCGCAGGATTTGGCAACCGAGTCGAGGACACTGAGCTCGCGGCAAGAGAAAACGGCCTGCAATGTGGCCGCGAAAGAGAGCAAGAAACTAGGGCGCTGGATATTCAATTCCCGGCTTACGAACCGACGATTCCTGGGCTCGATTGGGGCATGATGTGACCGGCAATTGTGGTTGCTGCAATTCCAACAAAAGAAAAGGAGAATGGGTAATGACATCACGTCGCAAGACGGTTCGACGCTTCAGATACCCATTGTTCGCCGTTTTGATGTTTTTGGGATTTCAAAACCTCCTGGGCGCAGCACAGAGATATCGGTTCGATCTGGTTGTCTATGGTGGTACTCCAAGTGGCATCATTGCCGCAATTGCGGCTGAGCGCGAGGGGCTGCACGCTGCCATAGTTGAGCCGAGCCATTTTGTCGGAGGTATGGTCGCTGGTGGTCTTAGCAATACGGATCACGGAGATGTGGAAACGGTTGGCGGCGTCTCGCGCGAATTCTTTGAACGGGTGGGTCAGCATTACAATGAGGCAATTGAATGGTACTTTGAACCTCACGTAGCCTTGCAGGTTTTTGAGGACATGTTGCGTGAAGCGGACGTAACGGTCTTCCTGGATAGTCCGTTGCGAGAACGCAATGGCGTGGAGAAGACCGACGGTCGGATCGTCGCGATCACCACCGAAAATGGCAAGAAGTTTGCTGCAGCGGAATTCGTCGACGCATCGTACGAAGGTGATTTGATGGCCGAGGCTGGCGTTTCGTTCACCTGGGGGAGAGAAGGCGCTGCCCAGTATGGTGAGTCGCAGGCGGGCGTTATCCCGAGCCAACGTCCCGACCATCAGTTCAACACTTGGGTGTCTCCTTACACCTCCGACGGCGGGCTATTGCCCGGAGTATCGTCAAGCCCAAAAGGTGAGCTGGGAGAGGGCGACAAAAAGATTCCTGCCTATAACTACAGAATTTGCTTTTCATCCGACAAGTCTAATCAAGTCCCATATCCCAAGCCTGACGGTTACGACCCCAAACAGTATGAATTGCTGGCCAGATATATTCAGGGCCTCACCGATGCGGCCGGACATCCGCCGGCCGTGGGTCACTATACAGGCCTGTTCATTCTAGGGCAGCTTAAGCGAGATAAGTTCGATGTCAATACGCTTGGCGGCTTTTCGACGGACGATATTGGAGCCAATTGGGATTACCCTACCGCGAATTATCGGCGCCGGAAGGAGATCACTGACGATATTCGTCGCTATGACCAGGGATTCTTCTATTTTCTTGCCCACGATCCGCGTGTCCCACCTGAATATCAAAACGAAATCAACCAATACGGCCTCTGCAAAGACGAGTTTACAAGTACACGCAACTGGCCGTGGCAGCTTTACGTCCGGGAAGACCGACGCATGCTCGGCGAGTATGTGATGACACAGCATGACATTCTGGAAAACAGGACC
>Ga0335085_10003690_pt1 | contig 26149 bp, 20 predicted proteins | sample Lox_Sample_45_FD_206712 | JGI IMG/M metagenome (GOLD analysis project Ga0335085, IMG submission 206712) | Soil microbial communities from Loxahatchee National Wildlife Refuge, Florida, United States - Lox_Sample_4.5 | ecosystem: Environmental > Terrestrial > Soil > Wetlands | place: USA...
GCGGAGCCGGTCGCCGACCTGCTCGGCCCGATGCCGTACGGGATGATCCAGACGTTGATCGACCCGCTGTGGCCGCACGGGATCCACGCCTACTTCAAGGCGACGAACCTCGCCCGGCTCGACGACGAGCTGATCGCGAGGCTGCGCGAGCTCCACGTCACCGCGCCGGGGCCGCAGTGCGAGATCCACGTCCACCAGATGGGCGGCGTGCTCGCGCGCGTCCCCGAGGGCGAGACCGCGTTCGCGGAGCGCACGATGCCGTACGTCCTCAACGCGGTGTGCGGCTGGCACGACCCGGCGCAGGCCGAGGCGCACATCGCATGGGCGCGCTCGGTGATCGACGCCGCGGCGGATGCGTCGACCGGCCGCGCGTACGTGAACTTCATCGGCGACGCGGACGCGGGCCGCTCGTCCTACGGCGACGAGACGTACGACCGGCTCGTCGCGCTGAAGAACGACTACGATCCGACGAACGCGTTCCGGCTCAACCAGAACATCGAGCCGACCGGCGACTGAGCGGGCTCCTCGGCGGGAAGGGCCGGTCCGGGGGGCCGGCTCTTTCCGCTAGAGCGACTCGTCGATGCGCCGCGCGGCCCAGATGCCGGCGACCGCGCCGACGGCGCCGCCGACGAACGAGACGACCCCGAACGAGCTGAAGCCGAGGAACGTCGGCACGTAGCCGCCGATCGTCGAGCCCACGGTGATGCACAGGAGCAGAACCCTGCGGTCCATGCGCCGTCTATCGGCAGCGGAGCCGCTCTGCTCCAGGGTCCGTAACCGAGCCTTAACACGACGTCCACCGCTGCTATCGTCGGACGGCTGGCCGCCGCTGCCGGGCCGGGGTGGCCCGGCAGGCGAGCCGCTTCGGCATGCCCTCGACTCTGAACCCCGTCGATCCGCCCGACCTCGGCCTGCTGCCGACCTTCCGCAGGCTCCTCCGCCTCTGGTGGGGCCAGCGCCGCCTGGGCTTTCTCGGGCTCGCCTTCGCGTTCCTCTACACGCTCATCTCGATGCTGATCCCGATCCTGCTGTCGCAGGCGATCAACAACTCGATCGTCGCGCACACGAAGCCGCTCTGGCCGTACCTGCTCGGGATCGCCGTGCTCGCCGCGGCGCGCTTCGGCGTCAACTTCACGCGCCGCTACGCGACGGCGCGCATCGGCATCCGCATCGAGGCGCAGATGCGCGAGCTGCTCTACTCGGCGTACCTCCGGTTCCCGCGCGCGTTCTACGACCGGCACGCGACGGGCCAGGTGCTGTCGCGCGCGACGAACGACCTCTACCCGATCCGCTACTTCATCGGCTGGGGCCTCGTCCAGGGGATGCAGAGCGTGATGATGATCGTCGCGACGGCGATCGTGCTCCTCGTCGTCAACCCGACGCTCGCGCTCTTCACCGCGATCGCGATGCCGCCGATCACGTACACCGCGCTGCGGTTCGCGCGCCGGGTGTCGCCGATCTCGCGGCAGGTGCAGGAGCGCAAGGGCGACGTGACGGAGGCGGCGGACGAGGCCGTCGTCGGGATCGAGATGGTGCAGGCGTTCGGCCGCGAGGACGACGTGCGCGAGCGGTTCGGCGACCGCGCCGGTGCCGTGCGCGACACCGTCCTGCGCCAGGCGGGCGTCGAGTCGCGGCATCTGCCGGGGCTGTACTACCTGCCGTCGCTCTCGATCGCGGCCGTCGTGTACTTCGGCGGGACGCAGGTGATCCAGGGCAACCTCTCGATCGGCCAGTTCGTCCTGTTCGAGACGCTGCTGCTCCAGCTCGTCTGGCCGCTCGAGGCGCTCGGCTGGATCACGAACCTCGCGCAGCGCGCGCTCGCGTCCGCGGGCCGGAGCTTCGCCTGGCTCGAGGGGATCCCGCCGATGCCGGAGCCGACGGCGCCGAGGCCGCTGCCGACCGGCCGGCTCGGCGTGCACTTCGAGGCGGTCCGGTTCGCGTACGGAGCGGAGGTCGACGTGCTCCGCGAGGTCGACCTCGAGCTCGAGCCCGGCGAGATCGTCGCCGTCTGCGGGCCGACCGGTGCGGGCAAGACGTCGCTGCTCAATCTCCTGCCCCGGTTCTACGATCCGACCGGCGGACGGGTGCTCCTCGGCGGCGTCGACACGCGCGACGTGCGAATCGAGGAGCTGCGCGCGGCGGTCGCGCTCGTGACGCAGCGGCCCGTGCTCTTCTCGCAGTCGCTCCGCGAGAACCTCGTCGCCGGCCGTGAGGACGCCGACTGGGACGAGGTGCTCGCCGCGTGCGAGGCCGCCGGCGTCGACCACTTCGCGCCGCGGCTCCCCGAGGGATACGACACGCTGATCGGCGAGCGCGGCGTCAACCTCTCCGGCGGGCAGCGCCAGCGCGTCGCGCTCGCGCGGGCGCTCGTCACGCGCGCGCGCGTCGTCGTGCTCGACGACCCGCTCTCGGCCGTCGACACGCTGACCGAGCGGCGGCTCGTGAAGCGGCTGCGGCCGGCGCTCGACGGCCGCACCGTGCTCGTCGCCACGCAGCGGCTCTCGACCGTCGAGCTCGCCGACCGCGCGGTCGTCCTCGTCGAGGGACGCATCGTCGAGTCCGGCACGCCGGCCGAGCTCCTCCGCGCCGACGGCGTCTTCGCCGCGCTGTTCGGCGACGAGGTGGCGGCGTGAGGCGGCTGTACCGCTACCTCGAGGGGCAGAGGGCGTACGCGGCGCTGATGCTGCTCGTCGCCACGGGCAACGCCGCCTGTCAGGCCGGCGGCTGGCTCCTCATCCGCGCCGCGATCGACGGCGGGATCAGCGCCGGCGACGAGCGGTACCTCACCATCGTCGTCCTCGTCTATCTGTGCGTGGCGGCCCTCGGCTGGGTGCTGCAGGCGTGGCTGATCCGCGGGCTCGCGGGAATCGGGCAGCGCGTCGTGCTCCTGCTCCGCCGCGACCTCTTCGACCACCTCACCGGCCTCTCGCTCCGCTACTTCTCGCAGCAGAAGGCCGGCTGGATCATCGCGCGGCTGACGAGCGACGTCGACGCCGTCTCCGACGTGCTCTCGCAGGGGATGCCGACGCTCGTCTCGAACGCCGTGCTGCTCCCCGCCGCGATCGCGGCGCTCCTGATCGCCGACTGGCGGCTCGGGCTCGTCGTGTTCGCGATCGTCCCGCCGGCGCTCGTGCTCACGCGCTGGTTCCAGCACACGTCGCACGTCGCGCTCGTCGAGCAGCGGAACCGGATCGCCGCCGTCACCGCGCAGATCGCCGAGTCGGTCGCCGGGATGGCGGTGGTGCAGGCGTTCAACCGCGAGCGCCGCTTCCAGGCCGAGTTCGACGGGCTGAACGCGGCGAACCGCGAGCAGAGCATCTACACGCAGAAGATCTTCTCGATCTTCTTCCCGTCGATCGAGTTCCTCGGGGTGATCGCCACCATCGGCGTCCTCTTCACCGGTGAGCGGCTGCTCGCGTCGAACGCGGTCACGATCGGGACGCTGATCACGGCGCTGTACCTGCTCCAGCTCGTGTTCCAGCCGCTGCAGGAGCTCTCCGACGTGTACGGACAGCTGCAGAGCGGCGCCGCGGCGATGGTGAAGATCGCGACCATCCTCGACGAGGAGCCCGAGGTGCGCGACCGGTCCGGGGCGCGCGACCTCCCGTCGATCGACGGCGACCTCGTCGTCGACCACGTCGTGTTCGCGTACGGGAAGGAGCCGGTGCTGCACGGCGTCGACCTCGCGGTGCCCGCGGGCGGCTGCCTCGCGCTCGTCGGCGAGTCCGGCGGCGGCAAGTCGACGCTCGCGCGGCTCGTCGGCCGCTTCTACGACCCGGACTCCGGCGCCGTGCGCGTCGACGGCACCGACCTCCGCGACGTGACGCTGCATTCGTACCGCCGGCAGATCGGCGTCGTGCTCCAGGATCCGTTCCTCTTCAGCGGCACGATCGCGTCGAACATCCGCTTCGCAAAGCCCGACGCGACCGACGAGGAGGTCACGGCCGCGGCGGCTGCCGTCGGCGTCGACCGCGTCGCCGCGCGGCTCTCCGGCGGGCTCGAGCACGAGGTGCGCGAGGGCGGCGCCGGCCTCTCCGCCGGCGAGCGCCAGCTCATCTCGATCTCGCGCGCGCTCCTCGCCGACCCGCGGATCCTCATCCTCGACGAGGCGACGTCGAACATCGACCGCCCGACCGAGGTGCTGATCGAGAGCGCCCTCGACCGGCTGCTCCGCGGCCGGACGTCGATCATCATCGCGCACCGGCTCTCCACGGTCCGGCGCGCGGACGAGATCGTCGTGATCGAGCGCGGCCGCGTCGTCCAGCGCGGCAGCGAGCGCGAGCTGCTCGCGCAGGACGGCCCATTCCGCCACCTCGCCCACGATCTCGAGGGCGGGGACGCGGCGGTCGCGGCGGCTTCCTAGCGCGCTTCTCTCAGGTCGTTCACGACGCCGAGGCAGACCTCGACGACGCGTGGGTCGAACTGCGAGCCGGAGCCCTCGCGCAGGCGGCGCACCGCCTCCGGATGGCTGAGGCGCTTCCGGTACGGGCGGTCGGTCGTCATCGCGTGGTACGCGTCGCAGACGAAGATGATCCGCGACTCGAGCGGGATCGCCTCGCCGGCGAGCCCGTCCGGGTAGCCGCGCCCGTCCCAGCGCTCGTGGCAGTGGCGGACGACCGGGCGCACGTGCTGGAGCCGCTCGATCGGCGCGATGATCCGCTCGCCAAGCGTCGGGTGCGTCTGCATGATCGCGCGCTCGTCGAACGTCAGCCGCCCCGGCTTCGAGAGGACGTCGCTCGGGATGCCGATCTTGCCGATGTCGTGGAGCAGCGCGCCGAGCTCGAGCCGCTTCAGCGCGACCTCGTCGAGGCCGAGCTCGCGGCCGACCTTCAGCGAGAGGTCGGTGATCCAACGCGCGTGCTTGGACGTGTACTCGTCGTTCGCCTCGAGCGCGTTCGCGAGCGCCTCGACGGTCGAGACGAACGTCTGCTCGAGCCCCTCGTACGAGCTCGCGTTCGCGATCGCGAGCTTCGCCTGGTGCGCGACGCCGCCGAGCAGGCGCAGCTCGCGCTCTCCGAAGTCCTCCGTCTCGATCGCGGCGAGGATGCTGCCGCCGCGGCCCTCGACCTCGAACCGCGCGACGGCGTACGAGGCGCCGGGCACGACCGGCTCGTGGTCGAGCCGGACGATCTCCTCCGGCGTGTAGATGAACGGCTCGAGCCCGGCGTGCAGCGCCCGCGCGGCCTCGGCCCTGATCGGGCGGCTCTCGACGGCCTCGCTCTGCTCCTCGCTGTAGCCGTGGAGCGCGCGCGGGATGAGCAAGCCCTCCTCGTCCTCGAGCCAGACGCCGGTGCGCGAGGTGCCGAGCATCCCGGCGGAGAGCTCGACGACGCGTCGCAGGATCTGCTCGAGCCCCGACGTGCTCGCGAGCTCGCGGCCGAACTCGAGCAGTGCCGTCGCCGCGTCCGCCTCGCGGCGCGCGGACTCGTAGAGGCTCGCGTTCTCGACCGCGACCGCGGCGTGGCCGGCGAGCACCTCGAGCAGGCGCACGTCGTCCTCGTCGAACTGGTCGAGCCCGAGCTTCGAGACGACGATCACGCCGACGACGCGCGAGCCGTACCGCAGCGGCACCGCGATCAGCGACTCCTCGATGATCTCCGTGCCGACGATGCGCCGCCCGAACTCGCAGTTCGCCGCGTCACCGATCAGGAACGACTCGCCGAGCTCGGCGCAACGGCCGGTGATGCCCTGGCCGACCTTCGCCCGCAGCAGCTCGAGCGGGAGCGCCGCGGTCTCCGACGTGAACTCGCCGCGGAACGAGATCGGGATCAGGTCGTCCCCGTCGACGACGAACACGCGGCAGTTGTGGTAGTCGATCAGCGACCGAAGCTCCGCCGCGATCTCGTCGCCGATCTCGCGCACGTCGTTGAGCCGGTTGAGCTTGCCGCTGAGACTCTGCAGCAGCTTCAGGTGCGCGATCGAGCGCACGTCGCGCGCGGGCTCGGGCGAGTCGGGACGCTCGCTGCGACCCTCGTCGTAGAGGACGATGCGGTTCTTGCCGTGCGCCTTCGCGGTCATCATCGCCGCCTCGGCGCACGCGCCGAGCTCGCGCGGGTTCATCGCGTGCTCGGGGCCGAGCGCGAGGCCGATCGACACGGTGACGCGGCCGACGGCCGGGAAGTCGAGGTCGCCGAGCCGCTCGACGAGGCGCTCGGCGACGCCCGTCGCGTTGGTCGCGTCGCACGCGCTCATGATCACGCCGAACTCCTCTCCCCCGAGCCGGCAGACCACGTCCTCCGGCCGCACCGCGGCGCGCAGCGTGTCCGCGAGCAGCCGCAGCAGCTCGTCGCCGACGCCGTGGCCGTGGACGTCGTTGACGCGCTTGAAGTCGTCGATGTCGAGCATCAGCACCGCGACCGGCGCGTGCGTCCGGCTCGTCTCCTGCAGCGCGTGCAGCAGCCGCTCGTGGAAGGTGCGGTGGTTGAACAGGCCGGTGAGCGAGTCGGTGCGCGCCTGGTGCTCGAGCCGCGCGCGGATCTGCGCGTTGTCGAGCGCGAGGGCCGCGGCGTCGGCGAAGCGCGTCGCGAGCTCGAACTCGTCGTCGCCGAACGAGGCGTCCTCGCCGGCGCGGTAGATGTTGAGGACGCCCTTGATCCGCGAGCGCGCGACGAGCGGGATCGAGATCAGCGCCTCCGGGTCGATCGGCGTGCCCGGCACGAAGCGGACGCGCGGGTCGAGGTGCGCCTGGTTGACGAGCACCGCCTCGCGGTTGCGCGCGGCCCAGCCGGTGATCCCCTCGTCGAAGCGGATCGTCGTGCGCATGATCTCGTCGGCCCACGTGTCGCGCGCGAGCACGGGCACGAGCAGCCCCTGCGCCTCGTCCGCCTCGTAGATCGTGAGCGTGTCGTGCGGGATCAGGTCGGTGAGCGTGTCGGCGATGCGCACGAGCAGCGCGTCGAGACTGAGCTCGGCGAGCACCTCGTGGAACACGTCGGCGAGCCGTCGATACGAGTCGACGAGCTCGAGCGCCGCCGGGACGGCGACGGCTTCCTCCCCCGGGAGAAGGCGGAGATTCGACGTCGGTCGCGCTACCACGCGCGCCTCCGAGGTTGTGGACGGTGCCGCAGGCTGACCCCCATCGGACGGAGCTTGGTCGTCGAAGCATTGCCAACCGTCGACTGCGGGGAATCCCCCGGACGAGGGAAGCACCCCGGCCCGAACGACCGACGGCGGCCCGTCGGCCGCCGTCGCAAACTCCTGGTCTCCTGGAGCTAATCGCCCCAGTCGAAGTCCCGTGCGCGATCGGCGCGCCAGAAGCCCGAGTCCTCGATCTCCGAGGACGCCTCCTGCTCAGCTGCGACGGAATCCTCGCCGGGCCACGCGAGGGCGGACTCGACGCTCGCGTCGGCGAAGTCCGGCTCGACGCCGTCCATCGTCTCCTCGAGGCGCGCCTGCTCCTCGGTCTTGAACAGCGGGTGATTCGAGAACGGATCCTCGACCTTGTACCGGTCGATCGGCATCGAGCCGTCGAGGCGGGCGTTCCGCTCCTTCAGCTCGAGATGATCCTTGATGACCTGTGCGAACAGCGACGGTGTCTCTACCGGCATAGCCTTCCTCCCGATCGGGGACGCGCTCCTCGGGGGTGATTGTAACCTCGTTCGCCCTCAATTCCCACTTGAGACTACTAAAAGCTGCGGACGGGCGCGCTCGTCTCGACGCGGTTCTTCCCCTGCCGCTTGGCCCGGTAGAGCGCCCGGTCGGCGGCCGCGAACAGCTCCTCCTCGTCCTCTCCGGGCCGGTGCTGGGCCACGCCGAAGCTGCAGGTGACGGCGAGCGCGGCACCGTCGGGGCCGAGCATGGGACGCTCCGTGAAGGCGATGCGGACGCGGTCGGCGAGCTGGGCGGCGCCCGCGCCGTCCGTCCCCGGGAGGAGGAGCAGGAACTCCTCTCCGCCCCAGCGGCCGGCGAGGTCGGACTCCCGGAGCGTCGAGCGAAGCACGTCCGCGAACTCGCGCAGGACGAGGTCGCCGGCGGCGTGGCCGTGCGCGTCGTTGACGGCCTTGAAGTCGTCGAGGTCGGCGAGCACGAGCGCGAGCGGCGAGCCGTGGCGCGCGGCGCGCGCGACCTCCGCCGACAGCGCCTCGGCGCAGCGGCGGCGGTTGGCGACGCCGGTGAGCCCGTCGACGAGCGCCTGCCGCTCGACGATCCGGTGCAGCCGCGCGTTCTCGAGCGCGATCGCCGCGTGCGACGCGAGCGACGCGGCGGTCACGCGCTGGTCGACGTCGAACGACGCCCCGACGAGCAGCAGCGTGCCGAGCCGTTCGTTGCCGACCGCGAGCGGGAGCTCGATCCGCTCCGCGCCGTCGAGCGGGTCGCCGCTGTGGACGACGGCGCCGCCCTCGACGCTCAGGCGCGCGCCCGTCGCGCCCGTCGCCTCGACGGCGGTCTGGACGATCACGTGCAGCAGCTGGTCGACGTCGTGCGTCGCCGCGAGCGCCTCGCCGAAGCGCGCGTTCGCGTCGCGCAGCCGCGCGCGTTCCGCCTCGAGCTCCGACAGACGCGCCTGGAGCTGGCTCGCCATGTCGTTGAACGCGGAGGCGAGCACGGCGAACTCGTCGTGGCCCTTCACCGGAACCCGCTCGGACAAGCGCCCGCGCGCGATCCCGTGCGCCGCCTCGGCGAGGCCGCCGAGCGTGCGCACGATCGAGCGGCCCTCGAAGTAGGCGACGATCGAGACGAGGAGCAGCGACGCGAGCAGGCCGAGCAGCAGCCGGTCGCGCGACGTCGCGTTCGCGGCGTCGATCAGCGACTGCGGGCTGAGCACGGCGAAGCGGACGCCGGAGCCGTCGCCGACGTCGGGCGCGACGATCGTGCGGTAGCGCTCGCCGGAAACACGGATCGTCTTCGTCTGTCCCGGCGGGAGCGAGACGTTGCCCTCCACGTCGGGCGACGAGGCGACGATCGTCGAGCCCTTCAGCACCGCGAGCACGTCGCTCGGCGCGAGCCCCGAGCGGCTGCGCAGTGCGTCGGTCAGGGTCGAGTCGAACGGCACGTAGCCGACGACGGTGCCGATCAGCCCGAGGCGGCCCGGGCGCGGAGCGAAGACCTGCACCTCGCGTTCCGCCGCGAGCGCCGGCGGCTGCCCGATGTGGAACCCGTCGCCCGCGGACTCGACGTAGATGTCCCCCGTGTCGCGCAGCAGCACCCGCAGGTCGGAGACATCGCCCTCCTGGAGCTCGATCTGGAACGTGCGGTTGCGCGCGAGTGCCTGCGCCGAACTCTGCGCCGCGTCGATGCGCTCCTGATACGCCGTGAGCGCGGAGCGAAGCCCCGACTGGAGCCGGGCGTCGACGCGCCGCGTCTCGCTCTGCCCCGCCACCGACGTGAATCCCCAGAACGCGGCAGCGATCGGAAGCAGCGACAGCAGCACGAAGTACAGGACCAGCTTGAACTTGAAACTCCCCAGCGCTGCGCGCATCACGACCTCGATACTTCCTGCGCGGGCCCCCCGCGCCGATACCTCGTTCGAGTGATGTTTTCGGCAGATCGGGCAGGAAACATGAGTGGCATCGAACGGGTTGTGGCAGCGATCCTCCTCACCGGTGCGGTGGTGGGCGCGGCTGCGTTCGCCTTCATGACGGGGAGGACGCCCAACGTCGGGCCCGTGCTCGGCCTGCCGAAGCCGGGCGCGCCCTCGATCGTCCAGGCGGCGCCGCTTCCGAGCCTCGGCGCCGTGCTCGCCGAGGAGCCGCAGGCACGCCTTGTCCGGCCGGTCGCCGCGTTCGGCACCCTCCGTCCGGCCAGGATCGAGCGCTTCGTCCCCGCGCCCGCGCCGAGGCATGCCCGGCCCGGGCCGGTGACGACGGCGCCGTCCACGCCGCCGCGGCGGAGCCCGGCGCCGGTGGCGCCGACCCCGACGACGCCGACGACGCCGACGACGCCGACGAAGCCGACCGCGCCGTCGACGCCGATCGCGCCGCCCGTGACGCCGACGCACTCGACGCCGGCCCCCGTGACGCCCACCGTTCCGGTCACGCCCGCCGAGCCGAGCCCGCCGCCGGTGACGCCTCCCGTCGTCACGCCGCCGGTCGCGCCGTCCCCGCCGGTCGTCGTCCAGCCCGGGAAGGTGATCGTCCCCGCGCCGCCGGCGGCGGTGGCGACGCCGCTCGTGACGAGCCGCGGGCCGCTGCTCCCGCACCCGGCGCCGCCGCTGCCGGTCGCGGGCGCCCCGGATGCCCCCGCCGCGGCGACGGCGTCGGGCTCGACGAACGGCGGGGACGACAGCTGATCCATCGGCTTCTGCAAGGATGAGGCCATGCCACGCGCTGGAAGGTTCCGCCCGGCCCCTCTCGCGGTCGCACTGACGCTGTACGACGTCTGGCGCCGCCTTCCCCCCAAGCAGCGGCAGCAGCTCATGCAGCTCGCCCGCACCCACGGGCCGACGGTGGCCCGCCAGGTCTACGGCCTCCGCCGCGGCCGCCGCTATCCCAGGGCCTAGCTTCCGGCACTAGGAGACCGTCAGCGCGGACGACGCGAGCGCCGCGCGGACGATCCGGTCCTGCTCCCGCAGGTGCGCCGTCGGGTAGCCCTCGCTCGGGCTCGCCCGCCACGGACGGCCGACGTAGAGGAGGGGCACCCCGTCGGGCTTCGCCTCCTCGAGCCGGTGCCGGATCGCCCGCCACGCCCCCATGTTCTGCGGCTCCTCCTGCACCCACACGACCTCGCGCAGGCTCGGGTAGCCGCGCAGCAGCGCCGCCGCCTGCTCGACCGGGAAGGGATAGAGCTGCTCGAGCCGCGCGATCGCGACCGACCCGGCCGCGGCGCGGTCCTCGTGCCCGACGATGTCGTAGTAGACCTTGCCCTGGCAGAGGACGAGCCGCGTCACGCGGTCGCGGTCCGCCGTCGCGTCGTCGAGCAAGGGCCGGAAGGCGCCGCCGGCGAGATCGTCGAGCGACGACGACGCCTGCTTCAGCCGCAGCAGTCCCTTCGGGGTCATGACGACGAGCGGCCTCGCGGTCGCGTCGAGCGCCTGCCGCCGCACGAGGTGGAAGTACTGCGCGGACGTCGTGCAGTTCGCGATGCGGATGTTCTCCTGCGCCGCGAGCTGGAGGAACCGCTCGAGCCGCGCGCTCGAATGCTCGGGGCCGTTGCCCTCGTAGCCGTGCGGGAGCAGCAGCGTCAGCCGCGACGTCTCCCGCCACTTTGCGAGTCCCGCGGAGATGAACTGGTCGATGATGATCTGTGCGCCGTTGACGAAGTCGCCGAACTGCGCCTCCCAGAGGACGAGCGCCTCGGGCGCCGCGGCCGAGTAGCCGTACTCGAAGCCGAGCGCCGCGTACTCCGACAGCGGCGAGTTGTAGATCTCGAAGGAGGCGTTCGCGTCGTCGAGGTGCTGCATCGGCGTGAACGTCAGCCCCGTGTTCACGTCGTGGAGCACCGCGTGGCGGTGCGAGAAGGTGCCGCGCTCGGTGTCCTGGCCGGTGATCCGGATCGGGATCCCGTCGACGAGGAGCGACGCGAACGCGAGCGCCTCCGCCTGGCCCCAGTCGATGCCGCCGTCCGTGAGCGCGTCGCGGCGCCGCTCGAGCTGCTTCATCAGCTTCGGATGCGGGTCGAACCCGTCGGGGACGCGGAGCAGCTGCTCGTTCAGCTCCCGCAGCCGCTCGGCGGGGACCGCCGTGACGACGGTGTCGCCGGTCGAGGCGGGGATCCGCCCCTCGGACTTCACGTGCGGCGCGCCGAACGTCTCCTTCAGCGCCTCGTGCGCGTGCTTCAGCTCCGCCTGCACCTCGGCGACGAGCTCGTCCGCCTGCTCCTGCGTGAGGGCGCCGTCGCCCACGAGCTCCGCGGCGTACTGCTCGCGGACCGTCGGGTGCTCGGCGATCGCGGCCGCGAGCAGCGGCTGCGTGTACGCGGCCTCGTCCTGCTCGTTGTGGCCGTGGCGCCGGTAGCCGACGAGGTCGACGACGACGTCGTGCCCGAACCGGCGGCGGTACGCGAGCGCGAGCCGGACCGCCGCGATCGCCGCCTCGGGATCGTCGGCGTTGACGTGGACGATCGGGATGTCGAAGCCCTTGGCGAGGTCGCTCGAGTACCGCGTCGACCGGCCGCTGTCCGGATCGGTGGTGAACCCGACCTGGTTGTTCGCGATCAGGTGGAGCGTGCCGCCGGTCGAGTAGCCGGCGAGCGCCTCGAGGTTCAGCGTCTCGGCCACCTCGCCCTGCCCCGCGAACGACGCGTCGCCGTGGATGAGGATCGGCAGCGCGACGCTCGGGTCGTGGAAGCCGTCGCGCGTCGAGCGGTCGGTCTGCTCGGCGCGGGCGCGGCCCTCGACGACGGGGTCGACCGCCTCGAGATGGCTCGGGTTCGAGGCGAGCGTGATCGTGATCTCGCCCGCGCCGGTCGCGCGGATGCCCTGCGCGCCGATGTGGTATTTCACGTCGCCGGTACCGCCCTCGTCGGTGGAGACGACGGCGTCGATCGTGCGCTCGCCCTCGAACTCGCGGAGGATCTCCTCGTACGGGCGGCCGACGACGTGTGCGAGCACGTTGAGCCGTCCGCGGTGCGCCATCCCGATCACGACCTCGTGCGCGCCGTCCTCGGCGCCGAGCTCGATCGCCTCGTCGAGCATCGGGATCATCACGTCGAGACCCTCGACCGAGAACTGCTTCTGCCCGAGGAACGAGCGGCGGAGGTAGTGCTCCATCCCCTCGACGCGGCTGAGCCGCGCGAGCAGGCGGACGCGCTCCTCGGTCGAGAGCGGCCGCCGGTAGCGGCCGGACTCGATCGCCTGCCTCAGCCAGACGCGCTCCTCGTGGTCGGAGATGTGCTCGATCTCGTACGCGATCGTCCCGCAGTACGTCTCGCGCAGGCGCGGCAGCGCGTCGGCGAGCGTCTCGCCCTCGACGTTGAGGCGCAGCAGCCGGGCCGGGATGCGCGCCTGCAGCTCGGGGGTGAGCCGCGGGATCAGCCGCTCGGGCTCGAGCGCCGGGTCGCCGGTCGGCTCGGAGCCGAGCGGGTCGAGCCGGGCGGCGAGGTGGCCGTGCATCCGGAAGGCCTTGACGAGCGCCATCGCCGCGGCGACGCCGCCCACGAGCTCGTCGTCGGGCGCCGGGTCGGGCGCCGCGGGCGCAGGCGCGGGCACGGGCGGGGGCTCCGCGACCGCGTGCCCGTTCCCGCCGTTCCGCTCGATCCGCTCGAGCAGCCGCGCGAGGCCCGGCTGCGCGGCGAGCAGCGTCTCCGGCGCCTCCTCGAACAGCGACCGCCACTCGGCGGGAACGGCGGAGGGGTTGTCGAGATACTGCTCGAGCAGGAGCGCGGCGTAGCCCGCGTTCAGCCCGTCGACGTCAGGTCCGCTCATTGCACGATCTTTGTAGCAGCGGTCGCTACCAGAGCGGGCGCTGTCCCGCGACGGCGATCGCCATCCCGAAGAAGAAGGCGAGCGCCGAGATCATCACGGCGGCGCGGGCGAGCCGGTGGGTTCTCCCGCCCATCGCCGCGGCGATGAGGGCGAGCAGGATCGCCGGGATCACGAGCCGGAGCGGATGCCATGCGATCGCGATCACGCTTGCGAAGATCGAGAACGCCGCGAGCCAGCCGGCGACGGTCTCCGCCGTCCGGCCGCGTGCGGGCTGTGCCGCCTCCGAGATGGGCTCTGCGCTCACCGGTGCTCCCTCCTCCGCGCCGTCGCCGATGCGGCGCGCGGCACCCGAGGATACGTGCGCGACGGGCCGCCGTGCGGATGGAGCCGGCGCGGCCGCACCCGCCGGCGCAGGCCGCCGCGGCCGTCGTCCTCCGGCCCGGTGCGCGCGGAGACGCCGGCGCCCTCCTCGGGCTTCGGCTCGGCCTTGACCGCGTAGTAGATGACGAAGCAGAGGTAGACGATGGGGATCTTCAGGATCACCATCAGGAACACGATCTCCCAGACCGAGTCCGGCGCCACCGGCGTCGAGTGTACCGGTGTAACCCCGATGGCGGTGGGAAAATCCTGGTCCATGGTGAGCCCATGAGCACCGACGAGCTGAAATCCATCATCGAGCGGGCGGAGGACTGCGGCTGCGTCAATCTCTCCGCCCTCAACGACCTCCTGCTCGACCTCGACCTCGGCGACGACGAGGTCGCCCAGCTGTACGAGGAGCTCGGGGAGCGCGGCATCGAGCTGACCGACGACTGCGGCAACCCGGAGACGGAGGAGACGCAGTACTCGAACGCCCAGGTGGCCGCGATGACGACCGACTCGCTGCAGCTGTTCCTCAACGAGGCGGGCCGTTGGCCGCTCCTGACCGCGGCCGAGGAGGTCGAGCTGGCGAAGGCGGTGGAGCGCGGCGACGCGGCGGCGAAGGAGCGCCTGATCAACTCGAACCTCCGCCTCGTCGTCTCGATCGCGAAGCGCTACCAGGGGCACGGCCTCTCGCTGCTCGACCTGATCCAGGAAGGGATCATCGGGCTGATCCGCGCGGTCGAGAAGTTCGACTGGCGGCTCGGCTTCAAGTTCTCGACGTACGCGACGTGGTGGATCCGGCAGGCCGTCCAGCGCGGCGTCGCGAACAAGTCGCGCACGATCAGGATCCCCGTCCACATCGTCGAGCGCGAGCGGAAGATCGCGAAGGCGGAGCGGGAGCTGAGCGCCGAGCTCGAGCGGCCGCCGACCGACCAGGAGGTCGCGAAGCGGGCGAAGCTGCCGTTGAAGCAGGTGCGCGAGGTGCGCACGGCGGCGCGGACGGTGGCAAGCCTCGACAAGCCGACCCTCGAGGGCGACACGCCGTTCGGGGACATCGTCGCAACGGCGTCGACCGACGTCGAGGAGGAGATCGTCCTCGGCCTCGGCGTCGACGCGGTCCGGCGCGCCGTCGACCGGCTGCCGGACATGGAGAAGGACATCATCAAGCGGCGCTACGGCCTCGACGGCGACCCCGACCCGCAGTCGCTCGAGCAGATCGGCCGCACGCTCGGCATGTCGCGCGAGCGCGTGCGCCAGATCGAGTCGCGCGCCCTCGAGCGCCTCGCCGAGGAGCGCGAGGTGACGGCCTAGGGATCCGGCTGGTTTCGAAGATCGCTCCTCCGGATCGCGTGGCAATCGAACACAAGAAGTCCCGCTACAGGCGGGTAGCTCCCCGTCGGGGCGCCTGACGTCCTCGCGATTCCGAACTCGTCCTCGCGCCCTCGCTCCACTGACGGGGCCGAGGTTCACGCCGTTCTAGCCGGCGACAGCCCACGAATTGAGCGCGTTCACGACGGCGCGCAGGCGCTCGCCCGCCGGCGTGAGGCGATACTCGACGCGCGGCGGCCGCGCGTTCGCGACGACGCGGCGCTCGACGACGCCCGCAGCCTCGAGCTCGGCGAGTCGCGCCGCGAGCGTCCGCGGCGGGATCCCCTCGAGCGTCTGCTTGAACTCGTTGAAGCGGACGGCGCCGCCCTCGGCCGAGGCCCAGAGGATCGCGAGCACCCAACGGCGCCCGAGGAGGTCCGCGGCGCGGGCGACCTCCTCGGGCAGCGGCTGGCACTGCCTACAGCGCATGGAGCGTCCGGTGGTCCGGCTTCGGCTCGAGCGCGAGCTCGAGCACCTCGCCGACCGTCATCACGGGATGGAACCGCATCACCGCGCGCACGTCCTCGGGCACGTCGTCGAGGTCGCCGCGGTTGCGCTCCGGGATGATCACGTCGGTGAGCCCCGCTGCGTGAGCGGCGAGGACCTTCTGCTTCAGCCCGCCGATCTGGAGCACGCGGCCCTGCAGCGTCACCTCGCCGGTCATCCCGACCGTGTGCTTCACGGGACGCCCGGTGAGGAGCGACGCGAGCGCGGTCGTCATCGTGATCCCGGCGCTCGGTCCGTCCTTCGGGGTCGCGCCGGCGGGCACGTGCACGTGGAACGTGTGCTCCTGGAACCGCTTCGTGTCGATCTCCAGCTCGTCCGCATGCGAGCGCACGTACGAGAGCGCGATCCGCGCCGACTCCTTCATCACGTCGCCGAGCTGGCCGGTGAGCACGAGGTCGTGCCCGCCCTCCATCTCGGTCGCCTCGATGAAGAGGACGTCGCCGCCGGCGCCGGTGACCGCAAGCCCCGTCGCGACGCCGGGCACCGCGGTCCGGTCGGCCGCCTCCTGGAAGAACTTCTGGCGGCCGAGCGCGTCGCGGACGACGTCAACGTCGATGTCGACCGGCGTCTGGACCGACTCGGCGGCGACCTTCGTCGCGGTCTTGCGGAGGATCGTCCCGAGCTCGCGCTCGAGCTGGCGGACGCCGGCCTCGCGGGTGTACTCGGAGACGACGAGCTGGATCGTCGGGTCCTCGATCGAGACCTCGTTCTCGCGCAGCCCGTTGCGCTCGACCTGCCGCGGCCAGAGATAGCCGCGCGCGATCGCGGTCTTCTCGTCGACGGTGTAGCCGTCGAAGCGGATGACCTCCATCCGGTCGAGCAGCGGACCGGGGATCGTGTCGGCGACGTTCCCGGTGGCGATGAAGAACACCTCGGAGAGGTCGAGCTCGACGTCGAGGTAGTGGTCGCGGAACGAATGGTTCTGCGCCGGGTCGAGCACCTCGAGCAGGGCGGCGGAGGGATCGCCGCGCCAGTCGGCGCCGACCTTGTCGACCTCGTCGAGCAGGATCACCGGGTTCATCGTCCCGGCGTCGCGCAGCGCGCGCACGAGCCGGCCCGGCAGCGCGCCGATGTACGTGCGCCGGTGGCCGCGGATCTCCGCCTCGTCGCGGATGCCGCCGAGCGACATGCGCACGAACTCGCGGTTGAGCGCGCGCGCGACCGACTCGCCGATCGACGTCTTGCCCGTGCCGGGCGGGCCGATCAGCGTCAGGATCGCCCCTCCGCCGAAGGCGGGGCCTGCTCGCCGGGCGCCGACGGCTCCGCCGTCACCGCTTCCAGCGCCGCTCCGCTTGTCGTTCGGGATGCCGCGGTCCTCGCGGAGCTTGCGCACCGCGAGGTACTCGACGATGCGGTCCTTCACGTCCTCGAGGCCGGCGTGGTCGTGGTCGAGCACCTCGCGCGCGTGCTGCGGGTCGAGCCGCTCCTCGGAGCGCTTCGACCACGGCACGGAGACGAGCCAGTCGAGGTACGTGCGGATCATCGACGCCTCGCCGGTCGCGTCGCCCATCGTCTCGAGGCGGCGCAGCTCGCGCTCGGCCTGGCCGCGGACCTCGTCCGGCATCCCGGCCTCCTCGATCTTCGTGCGGTACTCCTCGACGACGGAGCCCTCGTCCTCGCCGAGCTCCTTGCGGATCGAGTCCATCTGCTTGCGCAGGAAGTACTCGCGCTGCTGCTTCTGCGCGCCGGACTCGACGTCGTCGTGGATCCGCCGGCGCACCTGAAGCTCGGCGAGCCGCTCGCGCTGGAGCGCGATCGCGAGCTCGAGCCGCTCGACCACGTCGACGGCCTCGAGCAGCCGGACGCGCTGGTCGAACGAGATGTCGGGCGCGTACGCGCACGTGTCCGCGAGCGCGCCTGCCTCGCTGATCGAGCGGAGGAACTGGCGGATGCGATCGTCGGCGTCGCGGATGTCGAGGATCTCCTCGACCACCGCGCGGTACTCGCGCTCGAGCTCGCGCGTCTGGACCGGCGGCGGGTTCTCGTCGGGGCGCTCCTCGACCTCGACGCGGAGTCGGCCCTGGGAGTCGGTGTGGGCGGCGCCGATCACGGCGCGGTGGAGGCCCGAGAGCGCGACGGCGCGGGCGCCGCCGGGCAGCCGGACGGTCTCGATCACCTCGGCGACGGTTCCGACCTTCGCGTACTCCTGCTCGTGCCGGGGCACCAGCAGGACGCGCGCCTCGTCGGCGGTGTCGACCGTCAGCGTGACGGTCATGCCCGGGTACACGACGGTGTCCTCGAGCGGGACGAGCAGCAGGTCACTCACGATGCGAACTCACTCTCCAATCGGATATCACGTATCGAAAGTATAGCTAGAGAACGTCCGATGTGAAAGCGCTATTCCGGCTTAATCGCGGCCCAACGGACGGCTGCTTCGATGCTTCCGTGCTCCTCGCTCCGATCCTCGCCGGGCTCGTGGCGCTCGCCGGCCCGCCCGCCGCGCCGGCGCTCCCCGCGGGCTGGGCGCCGGTCTCGACGGGCCTGGACGGCGGCGTCGTCTACCAGGGGCGGATCCCGGACCGGTTCGTCCCGGCCGACCACCGCGTCAGCGCGATCTACCTCCCGCCCGGCTACACCGCGGCGCGGCGGTACCCCGTCGTCTACCTCCTGCACGGGATGTCCGGGACGCCCGCGTCGATCTGGAACGGGATGCGCCTGGCCGATGTAGCCGACTCCCTGATCGCCTCCGGGGGGACGCCGCCGTTCATCGCGGTCATGCCCGTCGCCGGCCCGACCATCGATCCGAACGCCGGCGAGTGGGCCGGCGTCTGGGAGCGGTTCGTCGTCGACGGCGTCGTCCCGTGGGTGGACGCGCACGTCGCGGCCGAGCCCGGCCCACAGGGGCGCGCGCTCGAAGGGCTGTGCGCCGGCGGGTTCGGCGCCGTCGACATCGGCCTCCGCCATCCCGGTGTGTTCGGGACGCTCGGCTCGTTCGACGGCTACTTCGCGCCGGTGTTCCGCGACGGGCCGTTCGTGCACGCGACCGCGCAGATGCTCCGCGCGCACGATCCGACGCTGCTCGTCCGGAGCGAGGCAGCCTCGCTCCGCCGCGCCGGCGTCCGCTTCTACGTCTCGGTCGGGGGCAATCACGGCGACGTGATGCGCAGCTGGACGCTCGCGTTCGCGAAGGAGCTGTCCGGGCTCCGGCTCGACCACGAGCTCTGGCTGCTGCCGAGGGCCGACCGCGGGCACTTCTGGAGGGCGACGCTGCCGTCGGCGCTCGCCTACGGCGTGGTCTCTAAGACCTAGCTGAAACCGCCTAAGAGCCAGCTGAAAACGTCATCGCAGTCCGATCCAGCACGTTACGCTCTGGAGACAGTGCGCGTCGCCGTCGTCTCCTCGCCCCGGTCGGGAAACATGTGGCTGCGGCGCCTGCTCATGGCCGCGTACGGCCTCGAGGAGCGCTCCGCGCACACGCCGGACGAGGTCGACTGGGACCGCCTGCCGGACGACTGCGTGCTCCAGCTCCACTGGCACCGGACGCCGGCGTTCCGGGCGCTGCTCGACACGCACGGCTTCTCGGTCGCGGTCCTCGCACGGCATCCGCTCGACGTGCTCGTCTCGATCCTCCACTTCGCACCGCACGAGCCGGCGACCGCGCGCTGGCTCGACGGCGAGTGCGGGGACGAGACGCGGCTGATCGGCGCCGATCCCGCCTCGTCCGCGTTCCTCGCATACGCGACGGGGCCGCGGGCGCGGGCGCTGCTCTCGATCACGACGGAGTGGTGGGACGCCGCGGACGCGCGGGTCCGGTACGAGGACCTCGTCGAGAGTCCGGCGCCGGAGCTCGGGCGGCTCGTTGCCGAGCTCGGCGGCAAGCCGGTCGCACCGGTCGCGGAGGCGGTCGACGCGGTGCGGTTCGAGGAGCTCCGGGACGAGGCGACGAACCTCCACTTCTGGCAGGGCCGGCCGGGGCTCTGGAAGGAGCTCGTGCCGACGCGGTACGCGCTCGCGATCGCCGCCGTCTATCCGGAGATGCAGCGGCTCGGCTACCGGGTCGGCGTCGACGCCGCGACGGCGCGGGCCCGCTGGCGCGCGGTCGTCGTCGACGCGCCGCTCGCGCAGGCGAGCTAGCTAGAGCTCCCCGTCTTCCAGTCCGGCGGCCTCCAGTGCGGCCGCGAGGTGCGGGTACTCCTCGACGCGGGCGACGCGTCCGTCCCGCGCGGTGACGATCGCCGCGTAGCGGCCGACGAGGTACGTCCGTCTCGACTGGAGCGGCCGCTCGTCGGTCGGGTCCGCCTCGGAGCGCGAGAAGCGCATGCTGACGACGACGCGGTCGTCGATGCCGATCGCCCGGTCGACGGTGACGTGGTACTCCTCGGCGACGCGTTCGGCGAGCACCTCGAGCACGACGTCGCGGCTGACGAGCGTCGCCTCCTCGCCTGCGCCGACCCACTCGACGTCGGGATCGAGCATCGAGCCGATCGCCTCGAGGTCGCCGGCGACGAAGGCGTGGTACCCGCGCAGGAGGAGGTCGACCGCGGCCTGGCTCATGCAGCCAAGCTAGCGCTCCCGACCGGCACCTCGGCGTGCGCGTGCTCGATCAGCACGGGATCGTGCGTCGCGCAGACGACGGCGGCGCCGGTCCGCGCCGCGAGCTCGGCGAAGAGCGCGCCGATCGCGCGGGCGTTCGCCTCGTCGAGCCGCGCCGTCGGCTCGTCGGCGAGGAGCAGCGCCGGGCGCGCCGCGAGGGCGCGCGCGAGCGCCACGCGCTGCCGCTCCCCCATCGACAGCCGGCTCACGCGCTGCGCCGCGAGCTCCGCGAGCCCGACGTCGGCGAGCGCCGCGGACGCGCGCCGCTCCGCCTCCGCGCCGTCGATCCCGCGCATCGCGAGCCCGAGCGCGACGGTCTCCTGCGCGGCGAGGAACGGGACGAGATCCGTCCCCTGCGTGACGAGCGCGACGCTCGAGCGTCGGAGCTCCGCGCGCGCCGTCGCGTCGAGGGTCGACACCGCCGTCCCGAGCACCGTGACCTCGCCCTCGGTCGGCAGGTCGAGCCCGGCCAGCAGGTGCAGGAGGGTCGACTTTCCGGAGCCGGACGGCCCCGTGACCGCCGTGAGCCCGCCCGCGGCGAACGAGGCCGACAGGTCGCGGAAGACGGCGCGGTCGCCGTACGCCTTCGCGAGCGCACGCGTCTCCGCGACGACCGGTCCCGCCGGCCGCGCCGGGGCCCCGGCGGCCCCCGGCGCCGCGCCGGCGGCGGGGGCGCCGTCGCCGGAGACGAGCAGCCCGCGCTCGTCGATCTCGATCCGCGCCGAGCGCTCGAGCCCGGCGCGGCGCAACAGCTCCTCCGGCACGCGGATCCAGCCGCCCTTGTTCACGACGGCCCGCGACTCGCCGTCGCGCGTCTCGGAGCTGACGCGTCCGTCGCGGATCTGGACGACGCGCTCGGCGACGCCGGCCGACTCCGGGTCGTGGCTGACGAGGATCGTCGTCACGCCCGTCGCGCGCGAGAGCTCGCGGATCAGCGCGTACGTGTGCGCCGCATTCGCGGCGTCGAGCTCGCCCGTCGGCTCGTCGGCGATGAACAGGCGCGGCCGGTGTGCGAGCGCGACGGCGAGCGCGACACGCTGCTGCTGGCCGCCGGACAGCTCGCCGGGACGCGCGTCGCGACGGTCGAGCACGCCGACGCGCTCGAGCAGCTCGTCGGCGGCCCGGACGCGCGCGCGCGCGGAGACGCCGAGCAGGCCGAGGCGGAACGCGATCTGCTCCCGTGCCGTCAGCTCCGGCGCGAGCGCGCGCGTGTAGTGCTGGTCGGCGTAGCCGAGCGTCCGCGAGCGGTAGCCGAGGAGCGCGCGGCCGCGCAGCGTGCGCAGGTCCTCGCCGAAGACGCGGACCGATCCGGCCGACGGCCGGTCGAGCCCGGCGAGGATCCGCAGCAGCGTGCTCTTGCCGGATCCGCTCGGCCCGAAGACGACGACGAGCTCGCCCTCCTCGACGGTCAGGCTCAGCCCCTGCAGCGCCGCCGACGCGCCCTCGTCGGACGGGAAGATGCGGAACAGGTCGCTCGCCTCGACGGCCGGCGTCACTCGAGCCCCTCCGAGAAGCGCCAGCGGCCGACCCGCTCGAACGCGTTGCGCGTGGCCGCGACCGCGCCGAGCGCGGCGCCGATCGACACGGCGGCGAGCGCGACGAGCACCGCCGGCCAGGCGACGACGCGCTCGAGCGGCGGCAGCGGAGTGCCGGCACCGGCGGTGACGGTGACGACGGCGACGACGAGCGCGCCGACGACGAGGCCGGCGACGAGCCCGCCGACGATGCCGACGCCGGAGACGACGGCGGCGCGCAGGAGCAGGTGGCGGCGGATGTCGGCGGGCGCGGCGCCCTGCGCCTCGAGGTCGAACAGCTCGCCGCTCTCGTCGCGCATGTCGCCGACGACGCCCAGGACGACGCCGATCGCGGCGAGGACGAGCCCGACGAGCGCGGCCGCGAGCAGGATGTCGAGCGTTCCGCGCGCGAGCGGGTCACTGCGCAGGTGCGCGTAGAGCGCACGCTGCGACGTCGCGTCGAGCGCGTCGAACGGCGCGGCGCCGAGGCGGCGCGTCGCGCCGGGCCGGAGCCCGTTCAGCCAGATCTCGCTCGGGACGGCCGTGCCCGGGTTCGCCGCGTTCGACGCCGCGAACCAGCGCGAGAGGTCGGCGACGACCGCATCCCCGTCGACGGACGGAACGTGACGCACGATGCCGACGACGTGCGCCTGGATCGTCTCCTGCTCGACCTCGAGCGGGACGACTCCGCCCGGACCCGCCGCCGCCGCGACGGCCGGCGTCGCGAGCACCGGCACCGCCTCGCCCTCGAACGGCTGGCGCGGCCGGAAGACGGAGTCGGCGGCACGGTTGAGGACGTAGCGGAGCGTCACGCCGCTGCCCGTGGGCGCGACCGCGATCCCGTCCGTGCCGATCCAGCCCGCGTAGCTGGGGAGCGCGGTCGCGCCGGCCCGGATCCGGCCGAGGCGGAGCGAGCCGCGCGACGCGTCGGGGACGGACAGCGCCGTCCCGCTCTCGCGGTGCCCCGCGAGGAACGACGCGATCACCGGGAACGCGAGCCGGATCGCGACGAGGCGGCCGCCGCGGGCCGCGGGCGGGATCGCTGCGCGGATCACGTGCGTGCCGCGGCCGTGCTCGCCGAGCTCGATCGACGAGAAGTCGCCGCGCCGGTTCAGCACCGTCAGCTCGAGCCCGAGGCTGTCGCCGCGCACCGTCACGGGAACCGTGAGCGTCGTCGCGGCGGCGGGCAGCGCCGGCCCGCGGAGCGTCGCCGGTTCCGCGGGACGCAGCCGCCGCGCCAGCGTCGTCCGCGGGTCGGCGGAGAAGTCGCTCCGCCAGCCCTGGATCGACGGGAGCGCCGCCGCCGGCAGCGCGAGCAGCGTGAAGTCGCGGCCGCCGTTGCCGGTGACGTACCCGGAGTCGTCGAGCACCGGCGTCGCGCGCCCGAGGCTCGCGTACTGCGCCGGCGACGCCGCCTGCTGCACCGTGACGAGCCGCTGCAGGTCCTCCTGGAGCACCGCGTCCGCGGGCACCGCGTACCGCGCCTGCTCGCGGATCCCCGTCTGCAGCGTCGCGCGGTAGCCGATCGCGAACACGGCGACGCTCACCGCGACGACGAAGAAGACGACGGAGAGGATCACCTCGCCGGGCGCACGCGCGAGCGAGAGCAGTGCGATCCGCGCGGAGACCGGCGCGCCGCGGCACGACCACTCGAGCGCGCGCAGCGCCGGCGCGAGCAGCCGCGCGGCGGCGACCGCGAGGACGAAGATCAGGAGCCCCGGCAGGAGCAGCAGGAACGCGTCGGTGCCGCCGCCGGCGGCGAGCGAGCCCGCGTCCGCCTTCCCGCGCGCGAGCGCGAGGAGGATCGCCGCGAGCGCGCCGACCGCGGCGACGTCCGCGATCCCGATCCGCAGCCCGCCGAAGGTGACGGGCTCGGCGCGCACCGCGACGAGCATCACGATCGCCGTCAGCGCGGCGAGCGCGAGCGCGACGAGCAGTCCGTGCGGGGTGAGGACGGAGTGCGCGACCGCGGCGCCGCCGGGAGCGCCGAGCCGCCGTGCGAAGGCCGCGCCGGCCCCGGTTCCGACGAGCCAGCCCGCGACCGTGGCGACGACGGTGATCGCGAGCACCTCCGTCGCGGCGACGAGCGTCGCCTGCGAGCGCTTCGCGCCGTACCAGCGCAGCCGCCGCCGCACGGCGCGATGGTCGCGGCGCAGCCGCGTCGACGCGAGCACCGCGAAGCCGAGCAGCAGCACCGCCGCCTCGCCGCCGACGATCAGCAGCCGCCGGCCCGCGACGCGCGTCGTCGCCCGGATCGAGCGCAGCGTGTCCGTCGGCGCCGCGAGGCTGAACAGGTCGGTCGCCGCCTCGAGCCTGTCCTGCGCGAGGTCGATTCGCCGCTGGAAGCCGGGGATCTCCCACACGTGCATCGCGCCCGGCGTGACGGGGACGATCCAGCCGACCGTGCGCGCGATGATCGCCGCGTCGGGGAGCGGCACGCGCGCGAAGCCGCGCACGCCGTCGGCGAGGAGCACCGGCGGGCGGCGCGAGCCCGCCTCGGCGAAGTACGCGGTGAGCGGCGCGCCCGCGCGGAGCGTCGCGCGGCCGACGACGTGGAGGTACGGCAGCTTCGGCGCGACCGGGGCGCCGCCGATCTGGACGAGCTCGCAGTCCGTCGGCGTGCACGCGCGCGGCAGACGTCCGCTCCGGAGCACGAGCCAGCGCGAGAGACCGTCGACCGCGCCGAGGTTCACGTACGCCCCGCCCCACGTCGCCTGCCGGAAGACGTAGACGGAGAACGCCGGCCGCCGCAGCACCGGCCGCAGCGCCGCGCGCGCGATCCGGTCGAGCTGCCGCAGCGAGAGGTTCGACTGCGCCGGAACGCCGCTCCAGTCCACCGACACCGCGCGCTCGGACGGCTGGAGCTCGGCGAGCGAGCGCTGGACGGCGCGGTCCTGGACGGCGACAGCCGCGACCGCCGCCATCGCCAGCACCGCCGCTGCGACGGCGATCCCGGCGGCCACGAGCGCGGTGCGCGACGCGTGCGCGCGAAGGCGCGTGAACGCGTAGCGGATCGGGACGAGGAGCCGCTCGAGCGCGCCGCCTCGGTCGCCGCGCGCCCCGGCGGCCGGAGCGTCGGCGGCCACGGCGCCCGTTCCGGACGGCTGCGACGGAGGGGCCACCCCGGGAAGCTACGGGCAGCGGCCCCGTCAATGCAACCCCCAATCGCCGGTCGGCGGTGTCGCGTGGGCATCAGATGCCCATGGGCGCTACGCGCAGCTCTCGAAAGCCGGTCGGATACGCTCGCGGCGTGCCCGACGGCCTGATTCGCGAGATCCGCGCGGTGAACTTCCGGAGCGCGCGCCGGCTCTCGGTCGACGTCGGCGCGATCTGCGCGCTCATCGGCGAGCCCGGCGCCGGCAAGTCGAACGTGCTGCTTGCGCTGCGGGCGCTGCTCGATCCCGGGTTCGAGCTGTCCAACGCCGACGTGAGGTGGGGCGCGCGCTCGCTCTCGCTCGAGGGGACGCTCGCCGACGGCCGCGTCATCTCGATGCGGAAACGGGCCGGGGCGCCGCCGCTCGTCCACTTCCCCGCCGAGCTGCGCGGCGGCCGCCTCGTCGCGGGCGAGCCGGCGGACGAGGCCGCGGCCCTGGCGCACGAGCCGGTCGCGCGCGCGCTCGCCGGGTCGCCGGCGCCGCGGGTCGCGCTCGTGCGCGGGCTCGAGGCGTGCGCGGAGGAGACGACCGGCGCCGTCTTCGCGATCGAGGAGCCGGAGCTCTTCCTCGCGCCGCAGGCGCACCGCTACCTGCGCCGGCTGTTCCGCCGGCTGGTCGCGCGCGGCAACCAGGTCGTCTTCACGACGCACGCGCCGGGCCTCCTGAGCGTCGCCACGCTCGACGAGGTCAACCTCGTCTCGCGCGACGAGCTCGGCGTGACCGCGGTCGAGCGCCTCCGCCCGATCGACGTCGACGACGCCTTCCGCGTCATGTGCGAGTTCGACGCGGAGCGCGCCGAGCTCTTCATGTCGCGGTGCGCGATCCTCGTCGAGGGAATGACGGAGAAGATCGCGTTCCCGTTCGTCTTCCGCGCGCTCGGCCACGACGCGGACCGCGAGCAGATCTCGATCGTCGAGTGCGGCGGGAAGTCGAACCTGCCGCTGTTCGTCGAGATCTGCAAGCGCGCCCGCGTCCCGTACGTCGTCGTCCACGACAGCGACATGCGCCCCGACCGGGAGCCGGTCGAGTCGGAGGTGCGATTGAACGCGCTCATCCGCCGACGCGCGGGCGCGCGGCGCACCGTCGTGCTCGAGCCGGACTTCGAGGGCGTCGCCGGCTTCCGCAGCCGAACCGGGAAGCCGAAGCGCGCCTTCCGCCACATCGGCGAGACGCCCCCGGACGAGCTCCCGGAGCCGTTCGTCCGCGCCGTCCGGCTGGCGCTGACCGCCGCGCGGCCCGGCCCGCCCTCCTACAGCTAGGGCTACGACCAGGGATTGACGTGGCGGCTGGTGGTGGACCGCGCCGCCCGTCATGTCGGGCGCGTCGTTCGCCCGTCTTCTCGAGTTCGCCCAACCCAGACCCGCGAGCGGAAAGCACAGCGCGAGGACACGCGCGCGAAGCGCGCCCGGCCC
>Ga0335085_10003691_pt1 | contig 26144 bp, 21 predicted proteins | sample Lox_Sample_45_FD_206712 | JGI IMG/M metagenome (GOLD analysis project Ga0335085, IMG submission 206712) | Soil microbial communities from Loxahatchee National Wildlife Refuge, Florida, United States - Lox_Sample_4.5 | ecosystem: Environmental > Terrestrial > Soil > Wetlands | place: USA...
ATTCCGAAAGATCTGGGCCAAGAGATCAAACAGCACGCGAATCGGTCCCTTAACCATGGTAATTGGACAGAGGCGGAGTGGAAAGGGTGAGCGGGGAAAATTGTAAAAAGAAGACACTTCCGGGAAGACCCCTAAGATGCAGGCTCGTGATATCCCACCCGTCGAAAGATTGCGGGAAGTGGGAAACCCGCAAAGTTGGCGGACTTATACAGCCACTGTGAAGGATGTTTCTGTGCGGCGGACGGGGCGGTAGAGCGTGTCGCGCTCGATGGGCTCGCGGCCGGCTTCCTTGATCAGGCGGATTAACTCTTCGCGGCGCATTCCCTGGGGCGTGGTGGCGCCGGCGTCATGGTAGATCTTTTCTTCGATCACCGTTCCATCAATGTCGTCGGCCCCGAAGCGCAACGAGATTTGCGCGATCTTGGGAGTCATCATCTGCCAATAGGACTTGATGTGCGGGAAATTGTCGAGCACCAGGCGGCCGACGGCGATCTGCTTGATATCGAGCATGCCCGTGGTTTTGGGCAGATGCTGCAGGGCGGTGTTTTCGGGATGAAACGCCAACGGGATAAAAGTCTGGAAACCGTGAGTTTCGTCCTGCAAGGTACGCAGCTTGAGCAGATGGTCGACGCGGTCCTCGTCGTTTTCGACGTGGCCGTAAAGCATGGTGGCGTTGGACTTCAAGCCGATCTGGTGGGCGAGTTTTGCAGTCTCGAGCCACTGGTCGCCATCAATTTTGTGATCGCAGATGATGTGGCGGATGCGGTCGGCAAAGATTTCAGCGCCACCGCCGGGGAGGGAGTCGACTCCCGATGCTTTCAATTGTTCCAGCGTTTCTTTGATCGAGAGCTTCGCGCGCCTGGCGAGGTAGGCAACCTCGACCATGGTGAAAGCCTTCAGGTGCACCTGGGGAAAACGCTGCTTCAGTCCGGAGCAGAGATCGAGGAAATATTGGAAAGGGAGGTCGGGATGAAGGCCTCCGACGATGTGGAACTCGGTGACGGCTTCGGTATATCCGGAAGCCGCGGTTTGGAAGGCCTCGTCGAGGGCCATGGTGTAAGAGCCGGGCGCGTCCTTCTTGCGGCCGAAGGCGCAGAGGCGGCAGGCGGCCACACAGACGTTCGTGGGATTGATGTGGCGGTTGACGTTGAAATACGTCTTGTCGCCGTGCAGTCGCTCACAGACGGAATTAGCCAGCCAGCCGACGGCGAGGATGTCGCCGGTGCGGTAGAGCGCAAGGGCATCGTCGGCATCGAGCCGGACCCCGGCGGAAACCTTCGCGGCAATCGGTTGCAGGCGGGGATCGTCGGTCTGGAAGGGGTGGTTAGCCATCCGTCTGATGATATCGCAGGGGGTGAGGGAAGTCACAAAGTGATTGGCAAAGGCGGCCACAACGAAGAGGCTTCGGGGCAGCATCTCAACCTCAGCAGTTAGAATTGAGCGTTCTGAAGGAGGATCCGTTGAAGTTCTCCACCCTCGTGCTCGCCCTATCCCTGTGCCTGCCAATGTGGGCACAGAAGCCCGACTCATGCGCCGCGATCAACGCGGCAAAGGCAAAAACCTATGGCTTCAATCCCACCAAGCTGCCGACAAAACTGCGGCAGGCGAAGTCGGTGCAGATGGATGCCTTTTGGCGGCTGGCAAGCGAAGACAGACAGGTGGGCACTCAGTGCCTGGAACAATTACTCGCGGCGGAAAAGCAGGACGGTTACTTCCTGTTTGATGGCGCTTCCCTGCTCTATGGGCTGAGCCAGTCTGAGGAAGCAACCAAAGTAGTGATGGCCAGCTTGCAGCGAGCGGACCTGTCGCAGATCGAGCCGTCGGGATACATACGAGTGCTGCTGCGGCTCTCGCAGGCAGGAGAGGACATCGGCCCGTTGGCAGGGCGGTACTTGCAATCTGCCGAGGTGAAGACGTTTATTCCGGAACACGGCATGGATCTGGATCGCGACATGGGAGGCATCCTGCTTTATGGCAGCATGCCGGCGGAGCGCGAGGATGCTTACCTGATCCCGGCGCTGGCGGACAAGGAAGTGTATGCGCGTTCGACGGCCGCGCTGCTGCTGGCATTGAATATGACCGAAGCCAGCTTCAAGGCGCTGAGTACCTTTCATGGATTCGAGGACCTTCCTGCGGATTCGCGCAAAGTCGTCCAGTCTTACCGGACCTACACTCCGTATCAGGCGCCGGCAGTGCCTGCAAAATTCAGCCGCGAGCAAGTCCTGGCTTACATTGCACAGCTGCCTCACACGCAGGAAGAGTTTCGCGCCGCGATGCAGCGGCAAGAGGAATACGAGAAGCAGCATCCTGAGTACAAGGTGGATCCCAAACTGCGCGACGCGGACCTGGACGCGGCGGTGACGAGGAAGGTGCAGGAGAGTCCTCCGTTCTTTGGAGTCTCGGGTGCCGACCGCTTCATCGAGAGCGCCATTGCCAATCTAACCGAGGCCGACCTGGCGACCATTCGCGAGGCGCGGCGCAAGGCGATACAAGGGATCTCGGATGAAGTGCTGGGAGAGTATTTCGCTTACAGCCACATCATGAGAGGGATCATCAACCGGTTGGATCTGTACACCGAATATCGGGTACATGAGAAGCCGTAGACGATACGTGGAAGAGCAGATCTCTCCTCGCGTTGCTCCTTGGGATGACCATCTACCGGGAGCCACTTTGCCTATCTAGTGAGCAAGTCGGCGGCGATGAAAGCGAAGAAGACGACGGAGATGACGCCGTTCATAGTGAAGAAAGCGGCGTTGAGCTTGGAAAGATCGTTGTGCTTGACCAGGGAATGCTCGTAGCCCAGCAGCAAGGCCACCACGATCACGCCGGCGATCGCCACTTTACCCAGACCAAAGACCATGACCAAGCTCACTAACAGCCCCAGCATGACGAGGTGGAAGGCACGGGCGACCCATAGCGCAGCGGGAATTCCTGCGTAGCGCGGGATCGAGTGGAGGCCCGCCTCCTTGTCGAAGTCATGGTCCTGGCAGGCGTAGAGGACGTCGAAGCCGCCCACCCAGAAGGTGACGGCCGCGGTGAGCAGCAGCATGCGGAGATCGTAAGAGCCTCGCACCGCGATCCAGGCCGCGGAGGGAGCGATCCCCAGGGCGAAGCCGAGCACCAGGTGCGACCAGCGGGTGAAACGTTTGGTGTAGGAATAGAGCAACAGAACCGCGAGCGCGACCGGTGAGAGCTCGAAAGTCAGGCGATTCAGCTGCGACGCGGCCAGCACAAAGATTCCCGAGGAGATCAGGACAAAAGTGGTCACGAAGCCCGGAGTGAGTGACCCGGCGGGCAACGCACGGGTGGCGGTCCGGGGATTGGCGGCATCGATGGAAGCATCGGCCAGACGGTTAAAGGCCATAGCGGCCGAACGCGCCGAAACCATGGCGACGATGATCCAGGCCAATTGGTGCGCGGTAGGCCAACCGTTGGCGGCCAACAGCGCACCGCAGAGTGCAAATGGCAGGGCAAAGATGGAGTGCTCCCACTTGATCATCTCAAGCGTCGTGCGCAGATTGTGAAGCAAGGGCACAGGGAAATTGTAGCAAGCCGGGCTTCAGGCCTTCGGCTCTCGGATTTTAGCCTGGTATTTACTTTGCCGGATAGGCATCGGTTCCGATCAGCGGAACAAAGCGGCAGGGCTCCAAGACGGTGATGAAGGGGACGCCCTGCTTCTTTTCCACCAACTGAAGCTGTTGCGCCTCCTCGGGCCCGACGGGAATGACCATGCGTCCTCCTTCCTTCAATTGATCGAATAATGGCGGGGGAATTTGCGGGGCGGCGGCAGAGACCGCGATGGCGTCGAACGGCGCGGGTCGGGGAAGGCCCTGGCTTCCATCTCCAACCTCGATCGCGACATTGTTGTATCCAAGCCGGTCGAGAACCGCGCGTGCCGAGTCGACCAGCGATTGATGGCGTTCGATGGAATACACCTGACCGCACAGTTCCGCGAGCAGGGCCGTTTGATATCCCGATCCGGCCCCGATTTCGAGGACAACATCTTCAGGCGTCAGAGCCAGTCCCTCGAGGGTTACCGCGACGATGTAAGGCTGGGAGATGGTCTGGCCTTCGCCGATGGGCAAGGGGTGATCTTCGTAGGCTTGGCGGCGAAGGGCGGCGGCGACAAACTCCTCGCGCGGAACCTGGGCCATGGCGCCGAGCACACGTGAATCGCGAATGCCGCGAGCACGCAACTGCGCCTCGACCATGCTCAGCCGTTCTACCCGGAACCATTCGGATTGGGGATTAGCCGACATCCGGGGACAGGATACCGCTAATGGTTGTGCAGTTCCCGTATTACTTGCGCCGCGTACGGAAGCGGACGTCGATGCTGACCACGCCGTTCTGATCACGGATGGCAACCACCGAAATGCTGCGGGTGATGTTGTATTCGACCTGGATGATCTGCTGACTGGTCTGGGAAACCGCGGTACTGTAGGTGACCGTGACCTGATTCGTGACTTGTTGCTCAATGGTGACCTGCGGTCCGCGGGCAAGACTGGTTTCGGTGGTGCTCAGGCCCTGGGGATCGATCTTGATGCGGCTGCCTCCGAAGAGCCGCTGGACGCGGCTGCTTACCGTGGCGTTGAAGGCTTCCGCGATGATGGCGCTGGACGCATCCTGGCCGATGTTGGATTGACCGGACTGCTGCAAAGCGGCGGCTTCCTCTTGCGTGCGGCCAAGGGCGAGCAAGGTAATGATGTCGGCTTCGGGCAGTGGCGGCTCTGACCGATACGTAACGTGCAGGCCATTGGGTTTGGTGGGATCGCCGTTGATCGAAAGGGTGACGTCGTAGTCGCGGATTCGCGTGGAAGCCTGGAGGTCCAGAATCGGGGTTGTAGCCACTGGGCTGGTAAAGGTAACGTCGCCGCGTTCCAGACGGTATTTCGATCCGTTGAAGTAGGCTTCCCCCTCGAGAATGTCAGCGCGCCCCAGGACCACGGGTTTGGCGGCGGTGCCGCGCAAACGCAGGTCGGCCTCGCCGGACAGACGAACCACCGCAGTCTGCATCTGTAATTCCGGGGCAGTGACCACGTGGACGTCGAGTTTAATGCGGTTCAGCAGAGGATTGGTCGTGGGCAGTGCGGACTGCTGTGATCCGCTGGCGAGGGCGGAACCGAAATCGAATCCCGGGGTAATCGCCAATTTATTGACGGTGATGTCGCCGGAGAGGGTGGAGGCGACGTTGCTGCCTACCCATTGCAGGTTGGCGTCGGCAGTGGAACTGACTCCCGGCGGATAGCGCAGGCGAACCCCCTGCCCCGACACTTGGAGATCGAAATTCACCTGGCGATTGTAGGAAGTGGCGTAGCCCCCAAAGGTCACCAGACCTCCGCCGGTGTGCGCGGTGAGCGATTGGACTTCCAGGCGGTTCTGATTGAACAGCAGAGTTCCATTGATATCGCTGAGGGCACTGGGCAGATCGATGTAGGCGATGGACCCCTTTTGAATTTCAACTCTTCCCTGGGTCGAAGGGTGGGCGACCGTACCCCCGATATTGGCGTCAACGGTGACGACGCCGGAGGAGGTGAAATCGGAGTTAAAAGTTTCGATGAGGTTCAGGTTCAGAGTTCCCTTTGCGCGCAGATTGAGATGCTGCTCGCCCCGTAACTCGATCGAACCATTCGCGGAGATGTCGGTTCCTTCGCTCACGAGGTGAAGTTGATCGAGTTGGAACTCCCGGTTGTTGGCCGAGAAACGCACCGGACCCTGATTGCGAATTTTGATGTTCTCGATATCCGCATACAGATCGGCGACATTTCCGCTGACGGTGATCTCTTGCGGCCGGCGAAGCGGGCCGCTCAGTTCGAAATCACCGGCGATGGCGGAGTGGCCGATCACGCGCCCGTAGAGGTAAGTGCGCAGGAAAGAATCCACGTCCAGATGATCGAAGTGCAGGGCGATGGTGGCCGGATAGTCGGCCCGCAGGTGAACTTTACCGTCGGCGTGCAGTTCCGCATGCTCGAATTCCGAGCGGCCCTGGAGCGTAAGATCCGCCCCGTGGGTGATGGCATCGATGGTGAAGTTACCGGCGCGCTCGTGATCAAGCGTCAGGTCGCGGACCTTGATGGTGGCATTTACCACGGGCTCATCCAATGTCCCGGAGCCGCTGGCCGCGAAGTCGGCTCGCCCTTCGACTTTGACGCGGGTGGCCTCGAGGCGGGGAACGCGGGTGAGATCGAAGTTGTTGCCCACAAGATTGAAGTGGAATGCGCGAGTCGCGGGCATGTAACTGCCGCCGCCGCTGACCTGCGCGTCGTAGTAAGCGAGCTGGAGATTGTTGAGCTGAGCCTCTCCCGCGCTGTAATGGAAATCGGATTCGAAATGAGAGACGGGCTGGCCGTAGATGACGGCGTCTTTCAGTTGGATGTGACCTTCTGCGTGGGGCTGCAGTCGCGTTCCGCCTGCCAGCAGGGTGAGGCTGGTGGTTCCGGTGATGGGGTAGTCATAGCCGGCAATCGCCAAGGCTTCGCCGACATCCACTTTGTGCATGGCGACGTGAGCGGTGAACGGACTGTTGGAGGTGAATTCTCCCTCTTGCAAGCTGGCGCTGCCATCGAAGCGGACAAAAGTGTCTTCATGGTGGAGCAGGCCATTGCGGGCGGAAATACCGCGCTGCGAGAGGACCAGGTCAGCCTTTACGAAATCCCAGTGAACCTTTCTTTCCGGAGAGTTCGCGGTTGCGGGAAACCGAGAGTCAAAATCCTCGATCTGCAGCTCCCCCGCGAGCGTGGGATCCGTCAGCCTGCCCGTCGCGGTGCCTACGAAGTCGGCCCGGCCCTCCAGGGTGACCGGAATGCGGATATCGCTGCCCAACGCGGCAAGAATAGGCTGCCACTCTTCGAGATTCGTGGTGTTCACGGAAAACCTGAGCGCAGCGCGCGAGGAGAGAGTTCCGCTGGCCGACATGTGGGTAGCGCGGGTATTGGCGGTAAATTCTGCCAGTTCCAGTTCGCCGGGCGCGGCCCGGTACAGACCGCGCGCATGCGCTTTCACCGGCAGATCATTCGGTCCAACAATGGTCGGAGACGCCAAGTCAAGATTGAACGATGTTTCGGAGTTGCGGGGAGTTCCGCGCCAGCGGGACTCCAGAGTACCGGAAGCGACGCCCGCCAGATTCAGACGATTCAAGGGATGCTTGCGAGTCGTCAGGGTAGCGGCAAGCTCTCTTGCCGAAATGTTCCGCATACGCAAGTGAACGATTCCCTGCTGCTCATCGGAGGATGCCTTTCCCTTCCCCGGCTTCGCGGGTGGCGCCATATTCAGCCAGTGAATAACGTCGGCGTCGCCGCTGGCAGAACCACCCAGGAGGCGAGCGTCGATCTTCGTCAGGGTGAGGCGGTCGCGGCTGATGGAGTAATCGGTGGAAAGCGCGGCATTACGAAGATCAAGCGGTTCGTTTTTCCAATCGAGGTTGTTGAATGACAGCTTGCCAAGCGCTGAGAAATCGCTCAGAGACCAGGTGCCGTGCCCGGAGGTTTGCAGGGTGCCACGGCGAAGATCGGGCCGGCGGAGAATCGCGCCCCCTTCCATCAAGTCCACGGTGGCATCGTAGGTGAGCGCGACCTTGGGTTGGCGGAAGTCGTCGATGCTCCCACTCGCGGTGATGTGGGACCGCCCGGAGGTAGCCTTGATTTCGCGAACCTCAACGCCATTCTTGCTCAGGTTGAAGTGAGCCTCAGCGGTCCATGAGATGGGGCGGAAATCCGGCAGCCAGGTCTCAGCTTTTCCCAACAGGACATTCGTCTCGTAGCGGCGATGCAGGAAGGAATAGGTCATATCGGCCGAGACGTCGTTGACCACAAAGTCCATCGGCATCTTCTGATCGTTCCAGAGAAAGTCGCCGTTTCGTACTTCCAGTCGATTGATCGAGATATTAAAGAGCCGCTCTACCGGGTTCTCGGTGGCGGTCGATTTTTCCTTCGGCTCGGGCTGATTGGTGCTGCCGTCGGGGTAGAAGATGACGTGAATGACCGGATGCTCGAGCACCAAAGAGTCGAACCCGAACTCGGTCTCGACCAAGGAGATCACTTTTACCTGGGCCAGCAGGCGGTCGACATGGGCATAGGGAACCTGGTTCGGCCCTTCCGAGCCGTGAATGGTAAGGTCGCGAACCTCGACGCGAAACTGCAGTGGCACGGTATGAATGCTCGCCAGTTCCACGCGCCCACCGGTGATGCGTTCGAGTTCCAGGATCAAGCGATGGCGCACCATCTGCTGGAAAGAATCGGTGGTGACATACCAGGCAGCGATGCCGGCAAACAGCCATCCGAGAGCGGTGACGATTAAGAGGGAATGCCACCATTTCCGGCGCTTCGGCTTGTCGCCGGTTTCGGTCATCGCGTTTGCGCGCTAGAGGTGGGCCACGGGGCTTCGGTGCGGATCTCACTGCTTGCCCGGAGGTTCTGCAGCCAGGCGGTCAGCAGTTGATTCATTTTCTGCTGGGTGAGCAGTTCGCGGATTCTAGGGGTGACTTCGGAGAGCGGGACTTCGTGCGCGCCCTTCTGCCGCAACTGGGGCAGGAGTTCCTGGTTATAGTAGCTTTCAATACTGTTGGAGTCGATTTGAACCGAGGGACGGAGGCGGGCATCGACCAGACGCAGCAAATCCAGTTCCAGGGCCACACGGGTTCTTAGTTCAGGGGCGGTAAGACCGTAGTGAAAAAGCAGCGCCTGCCAGGCGGAATCGGTTCCCGCGCCCGGATATTGATTGCGCACTTCGGCGATGCGCGCATTCACTTCCGCGGGAGTCGCGTGCTGGAAGTCTGAAGAAGCCATCTGCTCGCGGAGCAATTCCTGATCAATCAAGCGGTCGAGAGCAGCTTTGCGCTCGTCGGCCGTGATCTGGTCGAGGGGGTGCCCCGCGACGAAGGCTTCGTAGCACAGCGCATCCTCCCAGTCGCTCTGCAGAATAATGTGGCCGTTGACGGTGGCGACAATGCGGTCGATGACCTCGCCGGCAAGCGCCAGGCACGCCGACAAGAGCAGCGCCGCCAATACGGTTCCGGTGCCTCTTTTGATCATCAGAAGGTCTGTCCAATACTAAAGTAAACGTTAAAACGGCCAACCCGTTGCGCATTAAAGTACGGCGTACTCGCAGGACAATAGGGGGTCGGCTGCGAGTTGCTCTCGGGCGCCGCGCCTTGGCAACTGGGAAAGTACGGTGGATTCAGATTGTACCCGAAATCGAAGCGCACCGGACCGATCGGGGTCTTGTAACGGACACCCACACCCACCGCGTGCGAAATGTAGTTGTAATCGCACTCATTGCGAGTACTGGCCTGCCGGCATAAAGAGGGAGCGCTCTGGTTCCAGCGCAACAGGCTGTTGATCATATTGTGACCGGCCGTAAAGACGTTGCCCGCATCCTCAAACACTGCGAAGCTCAGGTTGTCCTGAAAATAGGGCAGGTTCGCCGGAGGGAAGCGCAGTTCCAGGTTGTTGACGAAGACGGCCGCACCGCCGAGCGGAAAGCCGGTGGTTGGATCGCGGGGGCCGGCCTGGTTTAATCCGAAGCCGCGGTGCGTGTTCCCGCCGCCGAGAAAGAACCGCTCGGGCAGAGGGATGACCGCACAACTGGTCTGGCCGTTGGGGCAAGACTCTCCCGGATTCAGGATGTAGGTGTTGCCCAGGTTATTCTCCACACCGATGCGAGTGGAGCGCGCGAATACAAACTTCTTATCCTGGGGACGGTTCTTCCCAAACGCTTGGTAGGTCGTGTTCTGGAAAAGCACCCGGCTGAAGTCGGCCTCCGAACCGAAATATCCCGAAGCCACGCCGCCGTCGATGGTGGTGTAGTTCCCTTTTGTTGACTCCAGCGGGTTATCGCGTTTGTCGCGAATGTAGCTGAACCCGGGCATGCCGACGCGGGTGGGGAGCGAGAATAACGGGATCAGGTTCTGCGTCACCTCAATGTTTGTAGCTTTTACCCGCCGGTAGTTGAAGCGATAGAACATGGTGCTGGCTTTGCTAAGAATCTCTTCGGCCTGCACCGAACCTTCCAGACGCTGCGAAGTGAAGGTGGTGACATCGAGGGTATTGTCGTAGAAGGTGGTGAGGGTCAACCGCCAGTCCGGGTTGTTGAACCACCGTGGAGCGTTGTAACTGACAAGGGCCCGCTGCTGCAGGCGTCCTACGTGCCCCTTGAACGTGATTGTGTGATCGCGTCCGCGGAAGTTCAAACGAGTAACGTCGAGCGATACCCGCGGGCTCACTCCCATCGCCCCCTGGGGCTCTGTCGTACCGACGGCGGGCGTGCCCGTCTGGAATTCCAATCCGACGCCGTAGTTGAAGGTGTAGCGCTTCGCCTCCTGCACATCCACCAGTACGTTCTTTTGCGGTTCCACACCGTTGGGGTTCTGGATGGCGGTATCCACCTGGCTGAAGATTCCCAGATCGTAGAGGCTCTGCTGCGTCTTGAGCATCTTCAACTGGCTGAGAGGGTCGCCCGATTTCACTTTCACTTCACGCTCAATGATGAAGGGCTTGGTGTAATACAGGCCGCTGATCAGCACCTTCCCGACGAAAACCTGCTCCCCCTCGTGCAGGGTGTAGGAAACATCCATGTGATTGCCTTTGTCAGGCGAAGGCTTTACCGAGGCTTCAAAGGTGGCGTCCGGGAATCCATTGTTGAAGTAGAAGTTGAGCAGGATGTCGCGGTCCGAAGCGATGTTTGCTTCGGAAAAGGGCTGCCCGGGCGAAGTATTGAGGGGCGGGAACTGATCCTGGGCAATGACCTTGTCTCCTTCAATGTGCAAGGTTCCGACCAGTGTCTGCACGCCCTCGTCAATGTCGACCTCTACCGCGATGGTGTTCTCCTGGCCTTCGTAGTTATCCAGTACTTTGCTGGTGACTTTGACCTGTTGAAAACCGTTGGTGCGGTACAGATTCTCAAGGCCGTGAAGATCGCCGTTCAGCAGGCTCTGGCTGTAGCGTCCCTGGGAAAACAAGCGGCTGGCGGGTTGCACCTGCATGCGCGGCAGAAGAACATCGGTGGTGAAATACTGGTTCCCCTTGATGAAGACTTTCGCCAGCTTATGCCGAGATCCCTCGTCGACGATGTAGATCACGCGCAGTTCGTTGTTCTCCGGATCGCTGTGCTTTTTGTAGCCGACCTTGGCTTCGAAGTAGCCGCGAGTCTGCAGGTAGTTCAGCAGATTGCGCCGCCCTTCGTTCAGCAAGTCGTCGTCGAGGGCGTTCTCTTCGTAGACCGGAACACTCTTCTTCAGTTGTCCCCGGCTAATTTTGAACCCTTCGGCAACGATGTCGACAGTGGGGCCGGGCTGAACGTCGAAGGTGTAATCGACGGTATTGGTATCGGAATGGTAGGTACGATTGGTGATTGAAACCTGTGCCAGCAGGCGGTTTTGCTTCTGAAATTTTTTCCGCAGCCGGTCGAGCGCATTGCTCACCCGTTGCGCCGAGACCGCGTCGCCGGGATGCATCTTGGCAATGTCCTGCACCTGCCCCTGGGAGTAGACGGGATTCCCGGTGACGTTGACGCGGCCGATGTGAGCCTGCGGCCCTGGCGACAAGCGAAAGAGGATGGAAACCTGCTGGGTTTGGGGATTCTTGTTTTCTTCATCACTGATCGCGGAATGGTAGTATCCGTTTTCCTGCATCAAGCGCTCTATGTTGGCGCGCGCGCGATCAATCTTCTCCTTGGTAAAAGCCTCCCCTAATTGCAACTTGGAGGCGTTGACCACCTGGTTCGCGGTTGGACGACTGGGGTGCCCAACCGCCCGGATATCGCCGACGAAATAATTGGGCTCACTTACGAAGGTGAGAGTAACGTCCCCCTCGAAGGTCCGATCTGCCTCCACCCGCAGGTCCGCAAAACGGCCGGTGGCATGCAGAACCTGCATGCTCTGCCGAATCAGATCCCGGTCAAAGGGCTGTCCCAGCTTTTGCGGGATCAGGCTCAGCATCAGTTCTTTGTCAGAGCCGGATAGTCCCGGGAAGTCGATGGCTTTGACCGTCAGCCCCTGGTAGGAGGAGACTCCGGTGACCGTGGGCAGCTGTTGCGTGGGCGATGGCGTCGGAGAATTCTGGCCTATCAGCGCGGGGCTGAGCGCCAGTACCACCGCGGCCATCCACAATCCTCCCTGTGCTCGCAAACCGGCTCCCTCAAACCTTGCGCGGTGATTCTCTAATTTCGATGAAGTGTTGTAAGGCAATGTTGTCTTTAGGCGAGGACTGTCCCCCCAAACGTACAATTCGCGCCGCCCCTATAATAATGGGTCGGGACCAAACCAGTGACCTCTTTGAACGAACGATATTCGCGGCAAGAGTTGTTCCCGGGGATCGGGCCCGGGGGCCAGCAGAAGCTAGCGGCTTCCCGGGTGGCGATTGTGGGTTGCGGGGCTACCGGGTCAGCCCTGGCTTCGCTGCTGGCCCGGGCAGGAGTGGGGAGTCTCCGCATCGTCGACCGCGACTATGTGGAGCCCAGCAACCTGCAGCGGCAATCGCTGTTCGACGAGAAGGACGCCGCCGAATCGCTGCCGAAGGCAATCGCAGCCGCGCGCCAAATCATCTCGTTTAATTCTGAAATTGTTGTGGAACCGAAAGTTGCCGATCTGACCCCGTCCAACATCGAAGAACTGCTTTCGGGAGCACAATTGATACTAGACGGCACCGACAACTTCGAGACCCGCTACCTGCTGAACGATTTTGCGGTGAAGAACGCCATCCCCTGGATCTACACCGCCGCCGTCGGGAGCTACGGGGTCACACTCAACATTCTGCCGGGACGGACGGCCTGCCTGGCCTGTATCTTTCCGGATGCTCCTGGCGGGGCCGTAGAAACCTGTGAGACTTCGGGGATCCTGAATTCCGCGGTCAATCTTGCCTCGTCCGTCGCCGCCACGGAAGCGCTGAAACTGCTGGTTGGGGCGACAGACCGGCTGCGGACAACCCTGCTTTCGTTCGATGTCTGGAGGAACGATAGAGCAGAAATCTCGGCCGCCCGTCCCCGGGCCGCTTGCCGCGCTTGTGGAGAGCGCAACTTTGTTCACCTGGCGGGGGAGGGTCGCCCGCACATCACGCTCTGCGGCCGAAACTCGGTGCAAATCCATGAGCGCCAACGGCCTCTTGATTTCGACGAAATGAGCGACCGCCTGCGTCCCCTGGGCCGGGTACGGCACAATGACTTCGTGCTCAAGTTCTGGCACGAGCCCTACGAAATGACCCTCTTCCCCGACGGCCGGGCCATTATCAAAGGCACGACCGATACGGCGGTAGCCCGGAGCCTCTATGCCCGGTACGTGGGAAGCTAGAAAACCCGCACCCAACAAGGGATTCCGGGTGTAAGATAAGCTCGTAGTTGCAGGACACTCACCAGGACCTCCTCCCGACCTAGGTTTTCTCGTTTTCGCCAAGAGGGCCTGCTGCGCGAAACCACGCAACTCTCAAGTTTTACTTGAACGTTTCTGGAGGAAGTATGGGTCCACTGAAGTCTCTCTCTCTGGTTCTCCTGCTCTCGGGGCTGGCCCTCGGACAAGCCACCATCATCGGCGGCACTGCCAGCAACTGGGTTCCGTCCTATGGCGTTTACGCTGCACCTTTCGTCCCCCTGGTCACGACTCCCGAAGTGTCGCTCGACACGGTTTCTCCTTCGGCAGCCGGCGCGAGCAATGCTACCTTCGGCAATGTCGCCGGAGCCCGCAATGCGACGCTCGAGATTGTTACTCCGCCCCCGGTCGGCGTCTACACCGTGCCCGTGTGGTATGGGCCGAAAGCCGGCGAGCATCACGGACCCGCCGCAGAGATCCGGCATGAACACGAGATGATGATGGAGGTGCACCGCGAAATCCACGAAGGCGGCATGATGCACGAGGAGCAGATGCGCCACGTGGAGATCGGAACAGGACATTGGCAGGGTGGACAGAGCGTCGCCAAGCTTATGGCCGGCGCAACTCCGGTCAAGAAGGCCTCACGCACCTACACCAACGCCGATATCGATCGCTTTAATCAGACGACCGGCGATGTGAGATACGACGGCAAGAGCGAGAAGTTGAACTAGTTTGAATAGGGCGCTGTGCGGAATTGGCGCCGGCGCCCTTATGAACTTTGCCGGATCTAGAACTTCGCGACGCTCGCGAGAGTTGAAAAGAACCCAGGGAATGAGATCACCGCGGCTTCCGCTCCGTGGATCACGGTCTCACCCTGGGCCCGTAGCGCGGCGATGGCGAACGCCATCGCGATCCGGTGGTCGCCGTGCGAATCGATCTCTCCGCCGTGGAGGATCTGTTTGCCTGGGATCCGCAAACCGTCACTCAATTCGTCCACTTCAGCCCCCATCGCCCGGAGATTCTTCGCCAGTGCGGCAAGGCGGTCAGACTCTTTGACGCGCAGTTCACCCGCATCGCGAATCTCGACACCGCTCGTCGTGTAGGGGGCAATCGCCGCCAGCACGGGAATTTCGTCAATCAGCAGGACTGCGTCGTTCCCTGCGATATGAGTTCCCTTCAGTTCCCCGCCCTCCACCTGAACGGTCCCCACCAGTTCTCCGTGATGCTCTTCCAATTGCGTCACGGAGATGCGCACGCCCATGGCGATGAGAGTGTCGAGCAAACGCGCACGCGTGGGATTCATCAGCAAATTGCTCAAAGCGAGTTGAGAATCTGGAAACAAAGCCGCGGCACAGAGAAAGAAAGCGGCACTGGAAATGTCGCTTGGAACGGTGGCTTCAATTCCATGAAGTTCCTGGCCTCCGACGATTCGCGTCTCGTTTCCCTGCCGATTCAGCGCAGCCCCGAAAGCGCGCAGCGCTAATTCTCCATGATCACGAGTACGCGCCGGTTCCGAGACTCGAGTTTCGCCTTCGGCCATCAGTCCGGCAAAAAGCAGGGCCGATTTCACCTGGGCTGAAGCGACCGGCGTCGTGTAGTGGATGGCTTTTAAACGTCCGCCGCGGATCTGCAAGGGCGGACGCGCGCCCTCGGATGATGTGATCTTCGCTCCCATCCGCTCCAGCGGTTGAATAATTCGCGCCATGGGGCGACGCGTCAGGGATTCATCGCCGAGAAGTTCGCTGGGGAAGGATTGCCCCGCGAGGATGCCGCTGAGCATGCGCATGGTTGAACCGGAGTTGCCGCAGTCGAGCGCGGACTTCGGCTCACTCAGGGCCGGTCCGCATCCTTGAATGACAACCTGATTTTCTTTGCGCTCCCACTCGACGCCGAGAGAGCGCAGGCAGGAAAGCGTGCTGGCGCAATCCGCGCCCGTCGAAAAGTTCTCGAAGCGCGAAGTTCCTTCGGCGATTCCGGCCAGCATGGCATAGCGGTGGGAGATCGACTTGTCGCCCGGCAGGCAAAGCGATCCTGAAATGCTTCGGGCCGGGCGGATGATTTGAGTGGCAGGCATTTTGGATTCGATCGGGAAGCTTGCCAGGTCCTAAGTCGGCAATTGCTCAGGCGAGGGCCTTGGCTTCAGCAGTGGCTTCTTTCAGGATCTCAGCCGGAATTTCCTTGATGGCGAGGCTGAATTCGAACATCGGCTTCTCGCTGCCTCGGCCCCAGCGCGCGGTTTCCCAATGAGCGCGCACAAACTTCGCGTTCGGGCGATCCGCGAGATCGAGAAGGAGAGGATGCTGCCCGCGATAAAACTTCTGCGGAAACGCTGCGACCGGCTTCGCGTCCCAGGCAGCGCCATCGGCCGAGCTCTGAATGCTGAGATCAAGCGACTCCTGCTCCACAATGTTGGTGATATCGAGCGTAAGCAGAAACACGCGATAGGAGGCGCTGCTGACGTCAACTCCAGCGCCATCGCCCTTGGCTTGAATAACCGTTTTTTGCGGAACCAGGTAGGTGTCAACCATGACGGGAGAATTGTAGCAAAATAGTTCCCAGTCTCTCAGAAGGCCGAGGGGGATTGTTCGTGAGCCGCTCCCTTCGTTAGCTGGCATCCAAGAACTGCCGCAGCACTTTCCCCACATCCTCGGGTTTTTCCCAGACCGCATAATGCCCGCCACGGGGGATCACTTTCATCTGGGCATTGGGAACGTTGGCGCGCATGAGTTCGGCGTCGGCAGGCGGGGAGAGCGTATCTTCGTCTCCCACGACCACGAGCGTTGGCACGTTGATGGTCTTCAGGGTCGGAACCGAATCAGGCCGCTCGGCCATGCCGCGCTGCACAAGGCTGATATCTTGCGGCGACATCTTGAGAATCATTCTCCGCGCCGCGTCCACCAGATCGGGCCGAGTGCGCTGAGAAGTTTCCCCGAAGAGCTTTGGCAACAGACTATCCGCAAACACCTCAACGCCTTTTTCGAGTACATCGGCGGCGGATTGCAAGCGGCTGGCGCGGCCTTGCTCGGTATCGGCCTGCGCCTTGGTGTCAATGAAGGCCAGACTGGCGACACGTCCGCGATAACGCCTCCAGAACTCGAAGAGGATGTAACCACCAATCGATACGCCAGCGAAGGCGGCGCGGCCGACATCCGCGTCGTCGAGAATCCGCACCAGGTCAGCGGCATGTTTCTCCATGGTCGCCGGACCTTCGCCGGAATCGGAAACGCCGTGGGCGCGGAGGTCTGGAAGAATCAGGCGGTAGCGAGTAGTGAGCAACTGTGCCGCGGGCTCCCACAGTTCGTGGCTGGCAGGAAAAGGATGAAGCAGAATAACCGGCGGGCCATCGCCCTGTACTTCGTAGTAGATCTCGGCATCGCCGCTGTTGATTTTCGGCATGGCGGCATCTTACCGCGTTTAAGAAACACTCCCAGAACTAACGAGAAAACTACGGATTTGTGACCGGCTGTCCTGTTGGCGCCAAGAGTTGAAGAGGCTCTTCCGGCATGACGATCCAAGCGATTGGATAAGAGAGCAGGCCAATGCCGGTCATGACCGAGACGATCAGCCACATCAGGCGTACCAGGGTCACATCGAGATCGAAATATTCGGCGAACCCCAGGCACACTCCCGCGATCTTTCGTCCTTGCCGCGGACGGACCAGACGCTTGCGGGCGATCACAGCTCCCACCCGTTTGCCGCAGTAGGCGCAAACATTGGCATCGTCCTGAATCACTTTTCCACAATAGTTGCAATACATGGGGGCCTCCGATGTCTTGATTTTACAACGCGTGCAGCCGAGAGATGACTATTCCCGGTAGGCGTCTTTCATGTACTTGCGCGCCGCTTCGGCGAAAGGACTATCGGCATTGCTGGCGATGACGGCCTCGTACTTCCTGAGCGCGAGGTCTCGCTCTTGCAGCATATCGTACATCTCTCCCGCCCCGAGGTTGGCTTTCTGTTGAATTTCGGGATCGGGTTGCGAGACTTGGTTGACCTCGTCGTAAGCGGCGGCGGCGCCGGCGTAATCTTTCTGGCTGTGCAGAGTGTCCCCTAGCGGTAAGGCTGCGATCTCGTAATGTAGATTCCCGTAGCGTCCGGCGCGCCCATCCTGCCAAATCTTCCGGTAAGCATCCGCAGCCTGTTGCGTCTGCCCCATGGCCCGCAGCAGATTTCCTTCTTCGAGTGCGAGCAGTACATTACGGGGATAAACGGGAATCAGGCTGCGCGTATCACGCAACGCTTCGTCGAACTGGCGTTCGCGGCGGAGAAACAGCGCCAGCAGAATCTTGGCATCTACGCTGGTCTCGCCATTGCCGTTGGCAGCCTCGCGCAGGTAGTTCAACCCCTTCTCCTTGCTCCCGCTCAGCCCAACCATACTCACGGCAGCCTTCACGGCCCAGGGCAGGCTGCCCATAACGTAGTTATGCGCCCCGACAATAAGTTTGGCATCCGTGTATCCGGGGGAAAGATCGAGCACGCGTTCGTGATCACGGCGGGCTCCAACGGCGTTCCGTAGCGCCGAGAACCAGGCGTGTTCCATCAATGCGGTGTAAGTCGAGAACTGGGCGCGCGTCACGCCGCGCGCGTAGAGTGCGTCCACATCGTTTGGGTTGGCTTGCAGCCGTTTTTCTTCGAGTTTCGAGGCGCGATCGACCAAGGCCTTAATCTGCTCTTTCACCTTCGGGTCGGGTGGCTGGTGGACTTTTCCAATAAAGCTATCGTTCGAATAGTCACTCGAGTCGAGCGCGCCAATGCGGTACAGTTCTTTGAACAACACTGCGGTGAGCAGATGGTTGACGGCAAAGGGATCGTCGGGATGCCGTTCCAGAACCTGCTCGAATCCCTGAATCGCGTGATCGTATTCGAGATTGTAAAAGTGCTCAAAGGCGACGGCGTTCTCTGCGTCCGCGGGATGAAGCGACAGTGCCGGAGGCTTGGGCACGTTGGACTCCGCGAGTACCCTGGCCGGCAGAAGAACACAGAAGCAAAGCAGCAGAGCGAAGTTGAGCCGGGGAAACAAGATCGGAATCTTCAGTATCCAAAGGTGTGGTGGACTTCAGTGTATCTGATGCGCCCAGGCGTGAGGAGAATCAAGAGCATTAACAGACACGGCAACGCCGAAAAACTCAACCGCCACATCCAACTTTCCTCGGTCATGAGGTAAATCTTGCCAACCGCTACGCTTTCCCGGGCGTGAATGCCAAAACCAACCTGCTATTTCCTCAACAACTTAGATGCGCAAAGTTTTTGGTCACTGGCTTGCGATAGGAGCTTGGCGGTAGGTAACCATGGCTGAGGTTGTCCACAACACGCAACAGGAGTTCTGGCGCCCGCCCGTAGTGAATCGGGAACCGGTGACTCCATCGCTGGTTCAGGCCTGTGAAGGCTGCGGGGCGGAGTTCATCGTCGGCTCCCGATACTGCCACATTTGCGGGGCAGCCCGCGAAGTGATCCCGGTCACCGATCCCCACTGGGCCCGGCACCTCGAATTGCACAATCTCAAACAAGGTCTGGGTCTCCCCTTGGCGTCGCTGATTGCTTTTGTCGCAGGTGTCGGCTGCATTCTGGCCGCGCTGACCGCCGGGGCGGTTTATAGCGAGCGCACTGTGCTTGAGTGGGAGGCCGTCCAGGCTTTTCGCATCCAATGGTTGTTGGCGGCGGTAGCCGCGTTTGTAGCGGGAATTTTGCTAAAGAAGACTTCCAGCGTCAAAGACTGAATCGAAAGCCTTCCCCCGACCGAAGCCCTCCCCCCGAGGCTTCTTTCCTTCATTATCTTCCATCACCCTCTCAATGGATTGGCTCAGGGTCTCCCGACGGTCCCGGTCGGCGCTGTGGCTGAAACATTCGATAAAGGTGATGCACAGGACCGATACCTCGTCCCATGGGATGAGCATTGGAAATGGCGGCGGTTACATAAGCTTTGGCGAGCAGGACGGCCTCCGGCAGGCCCCGGCCCAAAGCAAGATGGCAAGCCATCGCCGTGGCAAAGGCGCATCCAGTTCCATGGGTCGAATTCGACCTTTGGCGATCCGACTTGAAGAGCTCCTGCTCGACGCCTCGTTTCGTGGTGAAACTGAGCAGGTCGATCGCTTTCTCGAGGTGGCCACCGGTGACAACGACCGCCGAGGCTCCCAGCGAATGCAGTTTGCCAGCGGCGGCGCGCATTTGCTCGGGATTGGTGACCGCCAGGCCGGAAAGGGCGGAGGCTTCATCCACATTCGGCGTCACCACGGTGGCCAAGGGAACCAGCTTCTCCAGCAAGAGTTTCGCACCATTGGAGTCGACCAGCTCGGCGCCAGAAGAAGATTTCAAGATGGGGTCAAGAACAATGTTGGGCAGCTTGGATTTGGCAAGAAACTCGGCGACGGCTTTCACGACCTTCCCGGATCCCAGCATCCCCACGTGAACCGCTGCAATTTCGATGTCGGCCGTCAGTTCCTTCAGGGTGTCGGCGATCAATTCAGGACTGACCGGCTCGACCCGGCGAACCCCGGAAGTAGATTGAACGGTGAGCGCTGTGATGCAGGCGACCCCGTAGCAACCGTGGGCGGCAATCGTCTTGATATCGGCCGTCACTCCCGCCCCGGACGACGGGTCGAAGCCGGCAATGGTCAGAACAACGGGCGGCGACTGCGCCATACACGCACTGTATCGGAAACAGTGCTCGCCTTCCCACCTGATTTGAAGCGATCGTGATTACCGCCGGGTAGATTCAGATGGCGGGCCAGACCGGCTTCTGAGTCCTTTGGCCGACGGATTTGCGAGATTCGAAAATCGGCGCTCTATTCAACTCCGAAACGGCTCACTGAATCTCGAAAATCGTTGAGTCCAGAGCAATTATGTCGAGAAAGGGGCTAACCCATTGAAAAATCGAGGTTACCAAATATTTTTCTAGAGCGAGTTCTTGCATTATTTACTACTATATAAACATCTAAAGTACTGACATCACGTAATATCGAGGCGTTCCCTCAGGTTTTACCTTAGGTTACGTCGATCATGTATTACTAAAATATTACCTTGCTGGGGTAATTTCTGGATTGACTGCCAAGCTGCTCGGTGGTTAGCATGACAGAATCCTTGGCGAAGTCGGTAGGAGGGCAAATCTTGGCTTTGATACTGCGAGGTGACTAATGAGAATCCGTTTAGCTCATGGACTGGCGCTGGCTTTATCCGTCGTCAGCCTAGGGGCGGCTCAAGGGCCATCCAGCTCAGGGTCGGAACACGCCCGAATCTACAAGGTACGACCGACGGGACAGGCGGCCAGCCAGAAGGCCGGCCGGAAGAAGCCCTACCAGGTAGGGACCGCATCCTGGTATGGCAGTGCTTTCGTCGGAAAGCCCACCGCGAGTGGCGAGCCCTACGACATGTACGATATGACGGCGGCGCATCCGACCTTGCCGTTGGGGACCTACGTAAAGGTCACCAACCTGCGCAACGGCCGGGCGGTGGTTGTTCGCATCAATGACCGTGGTCCGGTGGTAGATGGCCGCATCATCGACGTCTCATACAACGCTGCCCGAGCGTTGAACTTCAAGAGCCGGGGCATCCAGCGCGTGCGGTTGGACATCGTCCCCCAGACGGAAACCGTCGCCATGCTGGAACCGTTGGCGAATTAATCCCAAAGCCTTAAACTAAGAGGCGTGACTGACCCACGCCAGCGTCTCATTGTAGCTTTGGATGTTTCGACCGCGGCCGCCGCAAAAAAAATTGTGGCGGCCGTTGGTGATTCCGCCTTCACCTACAAAGTGGGGATGCAGCTTTACACGGCGGAGGGCCCACAGATCGTGCGCGACCTGGTGGCTTCCGGACGACGAGTGTTCCTTGATCTGAAATATCACGACATTCCGAACACAGTCGCAGCCGCAGTGAATGAAGCGGCCAAGCTTGGTGTGAGTCTGCTCACGGTCCACGCGGGGGGAGGAGGAAAGATGCTGCGCGCGGCTACAGAAGCGGCGGCCGCAACCCCTGCCTTGAAGGTGCTTGCGGTGACCGTCCTCACCAGCATGGATCACAACGACCTGGACAAGGTTGGAGTCCACGGAAACGTGGTCGACCAGGTTTTACGTCTGGCAGCGCTCGCGCTCGCGAATGGATGCCAAGGAGTGGTCGCCTCTGCCCGCGAGGCTGCTGAACTGCGGCGGGAACTGGGCGACGAGTTCGAGATTGTGACGCCGGGGGTAAGGCCAGCCGGAAGCTCCCATGGAGATCAGGCGCGCGTAGTCACTCCGGAAGACGCCATGGCAGCGGGTGCGACGCGAATCGTGGTGGGACGGCCCATCACCGAGGCTTGCGATCCGGCAGCCGAAGCGCGCAACATCCTGGGACAGATGGCGGGTGTGCCCAGCCGGTAGACGGGTTTCCCGCAGCTCTCCGCCTTATAATTTCTCGAAGAATTCGCAGGCCGAGCAGGAAATGAAAATTCCGCCGGGCACGTTGCGCTCGCGGTCCTTCACGCGTTTGACGATGCGGGTGGGCTTGCCGCACTTGGGGCAGTCGGTGCTCTTGGTGGTATCCATGACCTTCTTGCGGTCGGCAGTCTTGGCAATCTTCACGTTGGTCTCCTGACAAAATCTTCCCCAACAAACTCCTGAGGATTCTAAAGTGCGGGAGTAATTTCTGGATTGGCGCCAGGCGCTCGGGCCGGCGAAAGGTCCGATTCAAATACTCGCCACAATCATTCTACATGAAGGGTTCCGCCGGCGTCTTTTCCGGACGGGACGCTTGACAGCTTCGACGTCCTGTCGAAAACTACGCTCACCCATCATGTTGCATATCCGCAAGAGCGGCATTCAAGGCAAGGGACTGTTCACCGATAAACCGCTGCGTGCGCGCAAGAAGCTGGGGGAGTTCACCGGCGAGCGCATCTCCACCCAGGAAGCTGCCCGGCGGGCTCGCGACGCCAAGCGGATCGCCATCGTGGACGTCACCGATCATGAAGCGATCGATGGCGGCGTTCGTGGAGGCCCGTTTCAATATCTCAATCACTCCTGCGAAGCCAATGTCTTTATCCGCATTGCTTACGGGCGGGTGGAGTTCTATGCGCGCCGCAATATCAAGGCGGGGGAAGAACTAACCTGCGATTACGGCCTTTCCTATCATGAGGGGAAACTGGCTTGCCAATGTGGAACAGCCGGCTGCAGAAAATTCATCTAAGCTGCAAGTTTACCTTCCTTACCACCTTCGCCAGAGTTATCTTGACCTATTCGGTTCTTGGCGGTATTGTCTGCAACCAATGCGGCGGGCGGGCGCGATCTTAATTTTTTTAGGGCTTGAATCTGGCCACTTCCCCTCCCACCGTGGGGCAAGAATTGTAACTTTGCCACAGATTTAGTGAAGGAGTTAACCGTGCCGCCTCGTCTCTCGCCCGGGTTCATCCGTCTCTTAGTGTCTATGCTGCTTTTGGTCGGACCGGGCGCATGCCTGGGCTGGGCATTTGAGGGCTACGGTTTTCAGCCGCCGTCGCCGGAAGAATTGCAGATGACCAGCGAACCGCAGGCCCCGGGTGCTCCCGCAATCATTCTCTACCGCAGAATCGATCGCGACGATAACGGCAGGACCTCTCACGAGGACGACTATTTTCGTGTCAAGATCCTTACCGAAGAGGGCCGGAAATATGCTGACGTGGAAATCCCCTTTAACCGAGAGTCGACTAATGTCGTGAACATACACGCCCGGACCATCGGCCCCGATGGCACGATTACTAACTACGAAGGCAAGGTTTTTGAGAAGAACATCGTCAAGGCAAAGGGCGTTCGCTATCTGGCAAAGACCTTCACCCTGCCGGGGGTGCGGGTGGGAAGCATCCTCGAGTTCTACTATACCTATGACCTGAGTGAGCATTATATCTACGACTCCGATTGGATTCTGAGCAACGAACTCTTCACCAAGCGGATCAGTTGCTCCTTGAAGCCCTTCAACAGCGATTATGAACGCATCAACCTGCACTGGAACTGGCAGGGGTTGGCGCCAGGCCAGACCCCGGAACTCGACAAGAAAGGCATCGTAAGGCTGGAGGCTACCAATATTCCTGCCTTTCAGATTGAAGACTACATGCCACCCGCGGATGAATTGAAAGTTCGGGTGGATTTTATTTACAACGACCAGATTCTGGAGAACGATCCGGCGGTCTTCTGGAAAAAAGAGGGCAAGAAGCTGAATGATTCTTTGGAACAGTTTGTGGGCAAGCGCAAAGCGATGGAGCAAGCCGCCGCCCAGATCGTTTCTCCCAGTGATTCGCCGGAGGTGAAGCTTCAAAAGATTTATGCCCGGGTGCAGCAGATGCGGAACACTTCCTACGAAGTGAGCAAGACCGCGCAGGAGGAAAAGCGGGAGAACGAGAAGACGATTCGGAATGTCGAAGACCTCTGGAAACAAGGGTATGGCGACGGAGTACAGTTGACATGGCTTTTTCTGGGGCTGGCCCGAGGCGCTGGACTGGAGGTGTACGGCGTGTGGGTGTCGGACCGCCGGAATTATTTCTTCAATCCCGCGGCGATGAATCCCGGGAAGCTGGACTCCAACGTGGTGCTGGTACGGCTGGACGGAAAAGAGATCTATTGCGATCCGGGCGCACGCTTTACACCGCTTGGCCTGCTGCCTTGGAGCGAAACCGGAGTCAAGGGACTACGCCTCGACAAAGACGGGGGAAGCTGGGTCACGACGGTACTCCCCAAGAGCGACGAGTCCCAGATTCTGCGCACCGCGAACCTGAAACTGTCGGATGAAGGCGACCTCGAGGGAACCCTGAAGATCACATTCAGGGGATTGGAGGCGCTAAAACGGCGGGTGGAAGAGAGAAACGCGGATGCTACTGAGCGCAAGAGCTATCTCGAAGACGAAGTGAAGGATTACATTCCGGCGGCCGCAGAGGTTGAGTTAACCAATAAGCCCGACTGGGACTCTTCGGATCGCACTTTCACCGCCGAATTCCATCTGAAGATTGGGGGTTGGGCTGCCGGGGCCGGCCACAGAGTTCTGCTGCCGGTGGGACTATTCACCGCGCCCGAGAAGCACGTATTCGACCATGCCAACCGAGTTCATCCCATCTACATGGAATTCCCCTTCGAACGCATCGACGATATAAACGTCGAAATGCCCCCGGGATGGCTGGTAGCCTCGTTACCCAAGGCGGAAGACGAGGGGGGCAATGTGGTGGCCTACACCTTATCCTTTGACAACAACAAGACTGTGCTCCATATGCAACGGAAGCTGCACGTGAACATGCTTCTGGTAGATCAGAAATATTACGAGTCTTTGCGGAGTTTCTTTCAAGTGGTGAGGACAGGGGATGAACAACAAGCGGTGCTACAACCCGCGGCGGCCCGCGCCCACAACTAGTCGCTTTACCTTGGCATTTCTTCTGGCGGGATGTCTGCTCTTCCCGCCGCTGTCCTCAGCCGGGGATGCCCCGGCGTGGATGCACGCCGCCGCGACCGCACCGCTCCCCGATCACGACCAAAAGACGGAGGCGGTGCTGCTCTATTCCGAGACCACCGTCACGGTCGTTTCTTCCGACAAAGTAAAGGAAACCGTGCGCAAGGCCTACAAGATTCTCCGTCCAGAGGGGCGGGAATACGGGCAAGCCGCGACCTGGTTCACCCCACACCGCAAAATCACCAGCATGCATGGCTGGTGCATTCCGGCTGACGGCAAGGACTACGAGGTCAAGGACAAGGAAGCGGTTGAGGTCGCCGTCCCACGAGTGGAAAGCAGCGAACTGGTCACAGACACTCGCGTCAAAATATTGCAGATTCCCGCTGCCGATCCGGGAAACGTCGTCGGCTACGAGTATGAAATCGAGGAGCAACCGCTGCTTCTGAAGGACGAGTGGAGATTCCAGGGGGGTGCCCCGGTTCGCGAAAGTCACTACCGGTTACAACTGCCCGCGGGATGGGAGTACAAGGCGGTGTGGGTGAATCATCCGGAGCTTCAGCCGGTTTCCGCGGAAAATGGCACCTACGAATGGGTCATCAACAATGTAAAGGGGATTCGGCCTGAAGAAGAAATGCCCCCCTTCGAGGGAGTTGCCGGGCAGATGATCGTATCCTTCTATCCTCCTGGCGGACTCTCGGACAAGTCGTACTCGAACTGGAAAGAGATGGGCGTCTGGTACAACAATCTGACAGCTGGCCGGCGTGACGCCTCTCCGGAAATCAAGCAGCAGGTGGCTGCGCTCACCAACGGGCTGCCCAATCAGCTGGCCAAGATGCAGGCGATTGGGGACTTTGTCCAACACCAGATCCGGTACGTCGCGATTGAATTGGGCATCGGTGGTTGGCAGCCTCACGCCGCGCCCGAGGTTTTTTCCCACCGCTATGGCGATTGCAAAGACAAGGCCACGCTCATGAGCTCGATGCTGCATGAGATCGGCGTGGATTCTTATTATGTAGTGATCAACGCAGGACGGGGCTCGGTCACCAAAGACAGTCCAGCGGGGGTTGCGTTCGATCACGTGATTCTCGCCATTCGCCTCCCCGAGGCGGTGAAAGATGCATCTTTAATTGCTGTGCAGGAACGCCCCCAGGAAGGCCGCCTGCTCTATTTTGATCCTACGAACGAACTCACGCCTTTGGGACAGATCTCGGGTGACTTGCAGGCAAACTGGGGCATGCTGGTCGGGCCGGATGGAGGAGAGCTTGTCGAATTGCCGATGCAGCCTCCGGCCACCAACAGCATCGAGCGTACGGGCACGTTCACGATCGACGCCTCGGGGAATCTGCAAGGCAGTGTTGAGGAACTACGGCTCGGGGACCGGGCGGCATCGGAGCGGTGGGCCTTAAGGACACTGGGCACCAGCGCCGACCGCATCAAGCCGATCGAAAGCCTGCTGGCAGGCTCGCTGCCGAGCTTCCGC
>Ga0335085_10003692_pt1 | contig 26140 bp, 27 predicted proteins | sample Lox_Sample_45_FD_206712 | JGI IMG/M metagenome (GOLD analysis project Ga0335085, IMG submission 206712) | Soil microbial communities from Loxahatchee National Wildlife Refuge, Florida, United States - Lox_Sample_4.5 | ecosystem: Environmental > Terrestrial > Soil > Wetlands | place: USA...
TCCAGATGACAATCCCCAACACATACTTTCATCTCACGACTGCTTACTCGATCCTGCGTCACAACGGTGTCGACGTAGGAAAGATGGATTTTCTGGGCCCGATTAAGCTGGTCGACGTTAAATAGCTCGCACGTCCTCGCACATCCCCTTTTCATCACTCGGGAATTCCGCAGTCGGCCAGATCCGGTCGTCCAACTGCGTCTCCCAATCTCCTCCATACCGGACCTTCATGCCAGGCGCCTGCTCGAGGACCGGCGACACCGACCCGCGGCGCATTGATGCTACCCTCTGCGATACGCTCACTGCGATCCCAGCATTTGCCGCGAGACAGAGTCTGCTCGTAGGAATCTGGGAAATCGATCTCTCCAAGTTGACGATGCCGGGCCCCAAGAGCGTCATCATCGTTTTCGCTGACGCAGGAAGGGGTAAGTACAAGATGACCGTGGACATCACCGACCACGACGATACAACTCGGCACGCCGCTAGCACATTCGAGCCAGACGGCACGCCGGTTCGACAACTGGGCAAGGCCGATTACGATGTCGTATCCATGACTATTCCGAGTCGCAGGATTCTGGTGATAGGGGCGGATTCGCGGGCTATCCTCTCAACACGAGGGTCTTCTCGCTATCCGACGACGCCGAGCACATGATCGAACCTGTCATCAGTCACGGGCGTGATGGCACGCCTCACACGCGGGTCGACATCTGGGCGGGCAAAAGGGGTCCCCGCAGCACTCGCTGAGCGATGGCGTCATTCGCAAGTCTCTGTTCGTATTGCGTTTCGGGCGCTTTCTTGTGTCGGGATAGCATCCACGCAGGCACTGAGCGCAATGTATTCGCCACGTCCAGCATGCTCGAGCGTACCGAGCTCAGTAATCAATCCCATGCTGCCAACGTGGATCGCCTGTTAACCGTCCACCTGCGAGGAGCGTTGTTAAGAGAGCGGAATTTCCAAGGGAGATTGCACCCATGCAAGTACCGCTTATCACTGCTGTCGCAGCGCTCGCCGTATTCGGATTCGTCGGATTCGTGATCTGGATAGGAGCGGCACAGGCTCGTGCAAAGCTCCGTCTACGCGCAGAAATGCAGAAGGAACTCATTGCGAAGTTCTCTTCGCCGGAGGAACTTAAGGATTTTCTCAATAGCGATGCAGGCAAGCTTCTCTTGCGTGGCGACATGGCTCCGCCGCCGCGCCCGGTTCACGAGCAGGTGGGCATTACGATCGCCTGGGGCGTTCTGCTGCTATGCGTGGGCGGCACGCTTCTGGTGGTGCGCAGTCCGACGTACTTGCCCGGCGGCCCCCCTCTCGGCGCTCTGGTTAGCGCTGTCGGAGTTGCATTCATCATCAACGCGCTGCTGCGCGTCTGGCTTGGCAAGAAGTGGCCTAGGTGACGTGGCACTCATCGGCGGCATTACATTGGCCGGCCTGGGGTTGCTGAGAGCAAGGCATCATGGACCAGGCTGCGTTCCGCAGCTTCTATCAGCGTACGGCGCCAACTCTTCGCGCGTACATCGCCCGAAGAGCAGGATCGATCGACATGGCCAACGACATCCTGCAGGACGCATTTATGCGTTTGCTGCTAAAAGACCCACGAGCATCCAACGAAGCCGCTTTGCGCGGTTATCTCTATCGCACAGCCGAATCCATACTCGTCGATCGCTGGCGGCAGCGCCAGCGCGAAAGCAATCGCGATCGGGCTGCAGCGGACCAGGATCAATCTCTCGTTCACCCCGAATTCGATGGAGGAGTTGATCGTGCCTTTCGAGAATTGAGTTCGCAGCAGCGTTCCTTACTGTGGATGGCATACGTCGACGAGCTTGATCATCGCGAAATCGCAGCTGCGGTAGCTGTTAAGGAGAAAAGTGTGCGAGTGTTGTTGTCACGGGCGCGCAAGGTGTTCGCGCGGGTTCTCTCGCGACTCGGTCTTTCCCCCGAGGTGGCCGATGCCAACTGAAACCTGCCCATATGAGGCAAGCGTGCTTGCCGCTCGGCGGTCAGCGAGCACGCATACAGAGCTGCTGGAGCACCTTCGGCAGTGCCCGATTTGCATGGAAATCTGCTGGGTATCGGACCAGATCCGCGATCTCGGTCAGCTGCCGAACGCGCCCGCGTTGCCGGATCCCGATCGGCTGTGGCTTCTTGCGCGCGTATCAGCGCGCCAGGATGAGGGGATCAGAGCTCTGAGAAACCGGGTATTCCAACGAGTATTGAATTGCGGCCTTCTGAGCGCCGGCACGGCTTGGTCGTTCATGAGCTGGCTGAACAGCAAGCAACCAGGCGCTTACGTGTGGCGTCCTTCTCTCGCGTGGCCGTACTCCGATCCCGTGGTCAGTCTCGCGGTTGCGGTTCTCGCCGGATTGGGAGCCGCGCTTGTAGTCACCGACCATTTGATTGGCCGCCAGTACATCGCGAAGCAACTCAGATACTTCGGACTGCTCTAGCCAAAACGCTCAGCTCAGCCGGCCGGGTTCGGGCCATGAGCTGCCCGTCGAAGTTCACCTCTGGGTTCCCAGTGAGCGGACATCGACAGACGCCCTTACACCTTGTCCAATTCCAATGGCTGGGGTTGTCGTCCGTCGACGTCGGTGAAGCCATATTCGAGACCCAGCTGCGCCGCCACCAATACTCGTCCGGTGCGCTGTATCTTCTTCGGATCACGTGCGAGCGCACACACCGCTCGCACAATGAACTCGGGACTCTCCGAATTCGAGAGGTCAAACGCGCCGGCCGCGGCCATGACCGCCTCAGTGCGCACCAGCCCCGGATAGAGCGACACGACGGTGACACTGTACGATGCCAGCTCGTGTGCCGTGTCGAACGTCAATTTGTCCGTGGCTGCCTTCGCACACCCATAAAGCACGTTCCCTACGTGACTCTGTGCTGCCCAGAAGGAGATGTTCACGATCAGACCGTCCCGCGCAGGGATCATCATCCGTGCCGCGTGCTGACTGGCAATGAACGCTGACCGCACACCAACTGTCATCATCGACTCCCAGCGCCAGCTCGGTTGCAGCCAGAACGGGCGTGGCCAAGTGAATTCCCCTTCCTCGACCATGTGCTCGTAGCCGCCCCAGGCGTTGTTCACGAGGATGTCCAGCCGACCTCGCTCTGCCGCGACGCGAGCGAACGCCGATGCGACATCAGCATCATTCGTGTGATCGCACGGGATGCGAACTATGTCACGAGGTAGGTCGCTCTGAGCGACGCTGCGCCCGGTGGCGTAGACCGTCATTCCCGCGTGCGCGAGTGCGATCGCGATGCCACGTCCGACTCCGCGGCTCGCCCCGGTCACGAGTGCCGTCATGCACGCTTGATGGTTAGGGGCGGTCGCGGTCGCCATGCTCTGCGGGTATGAGTGCGAAGAAGTTAATCCAACCTTACCCCGATCGTACGAGTCTTGAGCGCGCCTCGTCCATACAGCGTCCGTACCCGAGTGGAACTGGACGCATCGCAGGACGATAGCGGGCTAGATGGACCGGAGTGCTGGACTACGTGTTCTCGTGGTCTGAGCTGCGCACGAGTGAGCTGGGCCGGGCTCTCGATCGCACTGGCAGGCAAGAGGGAGTACGCTCCATCTCGCCGAGCCAGAAGAAACGAAATCATACGATCGGAGGCACGCCGTCATGATCAAAGGGATCTTTTACATCCTCGCGTTCGTGTCCGATCTGAATAAGAGCAAGAAATTCTATGGAGAGACGCTGGGCTGGAAGCTCGGTACGGACGAGGGAAACGTCGCTGGCTTTTCCTTCGGAACCGGATATCTGGTGATCCACTCGGACAATCGCCCGGCGCCAGCACGTCTCTATGCCGGCGGGATGGAAGTGGAGGTACAGGTCGACGACGTTGCTGCCGAGCACGCGCGGCTGAAGGCACTCGGTCTCGCGGTCGGCGATCTCTGCGATCAACCCTGGGGCGAGAGGAATTTCCGTTTTACCGACCCTGACGGATACGGGTGGTCCTACGGACAGGCGAAATAGCCGTCACCGTTGTCGAAGCGGGGGTCTCTCAATGCTCAGATGGCTGCGAGGGATCGTCATCGCGATAGGAATTGTGCTCGTCGGTGGGGTGGTCACGCTCCTCGTCGGGTTCGGCCTCTGGCGATCCGGTATCCAGCGCGAACTTTTGACCAAGAGTTCGGTGGTGATGACCGCGCGCGGCCCCGTGGAATACGCGGAGATCGGACGCGGCCCGGCCGTACTCATAGTCCACGGCACTCCTGGCGGCTATGACGAGTGGCTCAACACTCTCGAGGCCACTCACGCTGCAAACGATGGGTTCCGGTATATCCTGCCTTCCCGCCCCGGCTACCTGAGGACTCCACTCCCGGATGGCGCGACGCCGGCGGAACAGGCGGACCTGCTCGCGGCTCTCCTCGATGAGCTGCATGTCCGGGCGGGGGCGATCATCGGCGTCTCGGGCGGCGGTCCTGCGGCGCTGCAATTTGCGATCCGGCATCCGGATCGCTGCACGGCACTCGTCCTGGAGGAGGCGGTCGTTCGCAGTCTGCACGAGCCGGCGTCGAATCTCCCGACGAGCACGCTTGCCGCGGATTTCCGCGATTTCGAAATCTACCTCATGTACGAGGCGGCCGATCTCTATGGGTTGTCGAAACCGCGGTACGCGGAGGCCATGACGGTTGGCAGAGCACAGTTGCGGGCGACCGTTCCTTACTCGCTGCGCAAGGCCGGGCTCTTGAACGATCTGGCGCAGGAGGGGCGAATCGGCAACTGGCCCCTCAGCCAAATTCACTGCCCGACTCTTATCCTCCAAGGGACAGCCGATCAGAACGTGCCGCCGGCCGATGCGAAATATGCACACGCCCAGATCGCGGGCTCGCAGCTAGAGGAACTCCAAGGGGCGGATCACCTCATGGTGATCTTCAGAGCCCGGCAGCTGAGCGCAATCATCGCAAGCTTTCTTCGATCTCATCCGGAGACACATCCGGACCCAATTCTCGCGCGTTAGCAGGGCGTCCACGCGTCAGCTGAACTGTTGTCCGACGGTATGTCGCCGGTGCAATCGGCCAATTCCGGTAGTACAGCCGGGCTCCCAATCCGCTCCATACCGGACTTCTGCGTCAGGTTGCCCAAAAAACAATTAGGGACTTTCGGGTAACGAAGCGACCACATATCATCGCAGGCTGCGGCATTACAGTTGTCGGCATGACGATTCAAGGGTTCGGCGGCTCGGACCGCCACACAGCTGAAATAGTGGCGGTTTGGGCGGTCTACCCGTGCTTGGATCACCTTCAATCCGAAATGAAGTTCGAACGTAGCTGCCACGCGTCGGCAGTGTCGATCTTTCGCTATGGGTAATGAGCGCGGTGGGGCAGCAACCCTCTGCGCTCGGCATGATCGAAGGTAAGTGGTCGCACGCTGAGTACTACACTTATTCCCTCACGATAACAGCCACCACCGCGGCTCTTGATAGGTGCGGTGGCGTGCCTTACATGATCATCCTTGACCACATCGGACATAGTCCGCTCGGAGCAGACGTCTGGAAGCAAAGTAAGTTTACGACCTGGCGAGAGATCGCCATTGAGCTAAAACCAAAGACAAGCCAACAAGAGAAGTGTCTCGACAGCCCGGGCCGTAATACTGGAAGGGTAAGGATTATCGATTTCTCGATACCGCTCGATATGTTGGTTCACGCAGACATTTCCGAGTGCGAATCGGGCGAGGAGTTTGACCGAGTTCGGCTCGACCCGGCGAATTATGATCACTGCGGCTGGCACGGGTGGGACGGACTCGCGGCCCGGTACTGCGGCCACACCACGATCGCTAATCTTCCATCCGTGACCCACATTGCGCCGAAGTAACGTCCGCTAACGCCATGCTCGACGGCCGCTCACAGGAGAGCGACCGTCGGCTTGGGGTCGCGATCTGCCCGCTGAGTGACGGGAGTGGTCAGTTCGCGGGAGCCATTGCGGTACACACAATGGAGTATCCTGCGCCACCTGTTCCTAGAGATCACTGATGCAATACCCCCACGGCACGACCATCGCTGTCACCGACGGCCGCAAGCTGCGACTGTTCCGCAACACCGGCGACGAACTACACCTGCAACTGCTGGAGCTGCCAGAGCCGGACGTGCACGGACACGAGGAGAGCGCACCCCGACACCAGCATACCGGCCAGGACAGCAAGGATCAGCAGCGCCTCCACGACCGACGCGTCGACAAACAGAACCAGGAAGAAAGCTTCGAGGCCGCAGTTGCTGCATGGCTCAACCACGAAGTGCTGACCGGCAAGATCGCGCAGCTATTCGTTGTGGCGCCGCCTCGCACACTGGGTGTGCTTCGGCCGCATTATCATGTGGCGCTGAAGGAGAAGCTGCTGGGGGAGCTTGGCCGGGAGCACACGCACGACAAGATCGAATATCTGCGCGAGGCACTTATCAAGGGCTAAAGTCGCGCCGTGATCTGCCCCCGAGAGCGGTCACTCGCCAGTGACCGCAAGGGGTCGGTTATCGGCGGAGCAGGCTGGGTTCAGACTGGGACCGGGTTCACCAACGTGGGGAACCGTCATGGACCAGTCCCATTGCATCGCGTCTCATCATCGGGAACCTTGGAACAAGGGCAAGCTCGTCGGCCAGAAGGCGCCATTACGGCTGAAGGAGATCTGGGCAATTCGCATTCGCCTGCAGCTTGCGGAGAGGATCCGCGAGCTCGCTCTGTTCAATCTTGCGGTCGACAGCAAGCTCAGATCTTGTGATCTGGTAAAGCTGCGCGTCCGGGATGTTACTCACGGCGAGCGTATCGCGGCACGGGCCATCGTCATGCAACAGAAGACCCAGCGACCTGTGCAATTCGAGATCACCGAACAGACGCGGGGACACGCTGGCCGCCTGGATTCGTACGCGTGGCCTGAGACAGGAGGATTTCCTGTTTCCCAGTCGACTGCGGGCTTCGCTTCACCTCTCGACTCGTCAGTATGCGCGGGTCGTTCGAGGTTGGGTCAAAGAAGTCGGACTTGACGCTGCGGCCTATGGCACGCACACCTTGCGAGGCACAAAGGCGGCGCTGATTTACCGCCGAACGAAGAACCTACGGGCAGTTCAACTACTTCTCGGACATACCAAGCTCGAGAGTACCGTGCGGTACTTGGGAATCGAAGTAGATGACGCCCTTGAGATGGCCGAACAGACGGAAGTGTGATTGATACTCTGGTCAGCGGCCGCGGCAGCGGTCGCTGACCGGCCAATAGTCGCCATTCGGGCCGAAGAGCAAATACGCCATAGCAGTCAGTCGAAAGGTGTCTACCGGAGGAGCGCAGGCGCTACATTCTGATTCATTCGGAACAGGTTCGTGGGATCGAACTTCGTCTTCAGTGCTCCCAGTCGCGAGAGCTTTTCGTCGCCGTAGGCCGCACGCACGCCTTCGGCGCCTTCATCCCCTATGTAGTTCACGTAGGCCGCTTTGGCTGCAACGGCCGCATGGCCTCGAAGAACTGCCGCGTCCAGAGAACGTTCTTTTCTGTGTCGGCGGCGCTAGACCATGCCGACGTCACCAGAAAGTTGAATGGGTAGCGGCGGTTGACAAAGGCGGTTTCGTCCTCTGGAACTCGCTGAATCGCGCTGTGACCGATCGACTCTAGTACGACCACCGTCTGTGGCGAGGGCACGCGCGCAAAGAAGTCAGTGATTACCCCAATTGCCGCATCGTCGAGCCGTTCAAGAAAACACGACTTCCAGTAGTTGAGCAAGCCCGGTGGCCAAAGAAAGTCGGCCATACGTTGGGCGGCGCTGTACGGCATCGGTTGGAACAGGTCCGCGACCGGTGGGCCGAATGCGCGCATCGGTGCTAGTACCTTCTCGCCCTCTTCGATAGTGCCGGCATAGACGCCGCCCGCGGCCACCACTGCCGCCCCGCGCAGCGGCGCAGGTACCGCCGGATCATCCCCAAAGTGAAACAGCATTGCACCCTCGGTGAGCTCCTCGGGTGCGGTGTCCTCGAACTGGCGCCAGCGGCGCAGCACGCTTGTTGCAGCTGCGAAAGGATGCACGACGATGCCGCCTAAGACAGTGCCGGCCGGATGCGCCCGGAACGTGAACGAGGTGACAATACCAAAGTTTCCGCCGCCTCCACGTAGCGCCCAGAAAAGGTCTGGATTCTCCACCGCACTCGCATTCACTTGCCGGCCGTCCGCGAGCACGACTTCGGCGGACAACAGGTTGTCGATCGCGAGTCCATGCTTGCGCACGAGCCAGCCAAAGCCTCCTCCCAATGTCAGTCCCGAAACACCTGTCACCGATACAAATCCGCCTGTAGCCGCGAGCCCATGGGGCTGCAGAGCATCAGTGACTTCTCCCCAAGTGGTTCCCGCCTCGGCGCGCACCGAGTGAGCTGCTGCATCGACCGTGATCTGCTTCATAAGGGAAAGGTCGACCACCACCCCCGCATCGCAGACGGCGAACCCTGCAACGTTGTGGCCAGCGCAGCGTACCGAGAGCAGGAGGCGTCGCTCGCGCGCGAAGTTGACTACCAACGCGACGTCCTCGGGGCTCGAGCATTGGGCAATCAGACTGGGTCGCCTATCTATCATCGCGTTGAACACTTTGCGCGCCGCGTCATACCCCTGGTCCTCGGGGTGCAGCAAGCTGCCTCGAAACCTTGACTTCAAGTCGTGGGTGTCCAGCGCGGTGGTCATACAAACTCTCCGTGCACCAGAGGTCGATATGAGTGCGATTGGATAATACAGCGTTCGTGAGACTCTCGGACGATCAGTCCGCTGTGGTCGAGTTGACTGGCCCCTATCGGGCAGCAGCTATGACCGTAGAGGGTCAAAAGCGGAAGTACCGGACGATCCGTCAGCAGCCGGGCCAAGACCGGACCCAGCGAGCGACAGTATAAACTTCAGGAAACCAGACAACCCGGTGCCGACGAAGCGCGGCCCATATGAGAGACGGGAGAGTTGCAGTGGTTTCAAATCCCTCGGTGCGGGTGGCTCATCACCTGACCTTCGCAGGCGAATGCGAGGAAGCGTTTGAACTCTATTCACAGATCCTCGACGGCACCATCCTCGGGGTGCGAAAGTACGCGGATTCACCCTTGGGCTCACAGGTTCCGCCGAACTGGCAACAAAAAGTGCTCTTCGCGAGTGTGCAGGTAGGCGACTACGCCTTGCACGGCACGGACCATTTGCCGAATCAGTACCGGCGGCCCGAGGGGTTCTACGTGTCGCTACACATCCGTGAGCCTGAAGACGCGGCTCGTGTCTTTCGTAGTTTGTCCCAAGGCGGCGTCGTACAGGTCAGCCTTCAGAAATCGTTTTGGTCTACACACTTCGCGCTCTTCGTGGACCGGTTTGGAATTCCGTGGGAGATCGATCATGAGGTGCCGCCGTGACCAAGCGATCGAAGTCATAGATCCCATGCCGACGTGTCGAAATTGATCGAACGTCCGCAGTCGACCATCTGAGCGGCTGTCGAGAAATGTGAATGACCGCCTTGGGTCCGATATCTGCCGTTCGCCGTGTTCGGTGGCGCGCGAATTGAATCGATCTGCGCGTTGCGCGCAGAGCCAGCGCTTTAGAGCGGAAGACGTCCAATATTAAGTGGCGCTATCTCGGAGAATCAGGAGCTTAACTGCCAGTATCTCGGAGAAATATTGGACGCGGCCAAGGTAATTTTTCAAGTCTGGGCACGTGCTTAGCTCTTTTTGGAGCAGGCTGAAAATCCGCGCGTCGGTGGTTCGATTCCGCCCCTGGCCACCATCAGATCACGCATGCCACCCGTTTATTCCGGCCGATGCGGGCCGGGTATGAGCGAGGCGAGCTCTTAATCTGTGGGGAAGAAGTGTGCTCCTTGCGCTGACGTCTTCGGTCGGCTCAGGCCCAGACTGCCTCACAAAAAGTCATGGCTCCCGACACACGAAATTGGCTGCGTCATCGGTACTTCCGCGTCCCGTCCACTTTGCCGCCTGCGGATACGGGCACAGGGGGCGCGTCATTTTCACGCCCTTCCTCACGTCGTCATCCACATACTTCGTGGCGATGATCGATGACGGAGCGATTCCCTTCTCCACCCATTGCTCGAGCGCCCGCTCGATGTTGTACTTTGGATCGTCGTGCTCGGTCGGACCGTTCTGCCCGAAACTGGCGGGCCCCGGCCCACCCGTGCAGTGGTGCATCCCGGGAACCATGTACAGTCGCGTGAATTCGGTCGTCGCGCGCGCGCCCAGGCGCCTTACGATGCTCTCGTAGTAGTTGATCGTATTGAGCGCCGGCAAGGCCGGATCGTTCCAGCCGTGATAGAGCATCAGCTTGCCGCCCCGCGACTCGAACGCCGACAGATCCGGGTCGGTTGCGTTCAGGATCCTCGCCGTCTTCGTTTCGGCGGCGTTCAATGCCGCATCCATGTCGATGTCCTTGAAGTCCCAATCCGGCTTCCCGAAGATAATGTTGGAAAAGAATCCGCGTCCAAAGCCGAACAGCATGCCCTTGCCGGGAGCCGGACCCATGATCCAGAGATCCCAGCCGCCCGGCCCCGACTCGGCGCCGGGCAGAAAGCCGGGATAGATCCGGCGCCCCTTCGCGTCATGCGGCCCCGCATACAGGCTCTTGAGCACCGCTACCTGCACCTCGGTCAGACACTGGTCTGAATCGCCTGTCTTGCAGAGCAGTTTCGCCGGATCGAAGTGACAGGCTCTCGGGTCATTCAGGATCCCGTCGGACACGCCGTCCCGCGCATCGCACGCGGAATTGACCGCGCGCTCGACCGTCGCGAGCTTTGCCGCCGGAATGTAGCCGCCGTGCTCGATGGCGGCCGCCAGCCCGTTGGTCCAGATCCCCGCGCGCGTCCAGTAGTTCGCGGGTGCTCCCGCCAGGATGCCGTCGTAGTCCTGCGGAAACCGCTGCGCCTCCATCAGCGCCTGCCGGCCGGCGTTCGAGCAACCCACGAAATAAGAGTGCCTGGGGCCGCCGCCATAGAACGCCTTGATGGTCGCCTTGGCGACCCGTGTCATCTCGTGGACTCCGCGGTAGCCGAAGTCCGTGACTCTCACGGGATGACCCAGCGCCCAGGTGGGGTTCGTCATGTCAGCGCCGATGGTATGACCCGTGTCGGTGCCTGCCGTCGCACTGCCGGCCTGCAGGGCCGGGATCATATCCATGTAGTTCACCGCACCGGCAAAGCCTCCTGTGCCGATGCCGTCCAGTCTGCCGTTCCATCCCACGGCCGGCATCCATACTTCGATGCGGATGTCCGACTCCGGGGTCGGCCTGGCGGTGGCGGTGACTCGACAGAGGGCCGGCAGGACAGTGAAGTTCAGCGGCGGCGCCCCCGGAGGTCCTGAAGCGCCAGGAGGCGTCTCAAATTTCCCGGCGGCGATGCTCTGCACCTGAGTGATCGTTGTGTTCGGCAGCTTCAACGACGCGAGAGCTTCGCACGCTCCAGTTGCGAACGCCGGACTGCACGCGCCGAACGACACGACGACTCCAATCGCCATTTGCTGTCGCAGCATGACGTCTCCAATGCGCAACGCCGATTGATTTCCCTCCAGAGTATCACGCCTCGCTGCTGCGGTGAGCCGGAGGCCAACAGCAAAGATATTTCGCTCGCGCGCGGAGCTGCGCGCACGCAGCATCGAGCACATGTGATTCCGGTCAATGACAGGACAGCAGGCCGCCCTTGAAGTTTGCATTGATCCGACGCGCCATACCGCTTCCAGAGGGGCGGACCACCGCGGTGGTCCGGGTTCTTGTTTGGGAGAGCGAGGAGTTTGATCTTGTTTGGGAGAGCGAGGAGTATGATCTCTGCGCTGTAGCGGCCTAAGGTGGCTATCTAGATGGCCATGTTAGACGCGATGAAGTTGCCGTGAAGGAGCGCGAATATTCAGTCGCCGAGGCCCGCGACAAGCTGACTTCGCTGGTGCACGAGGCGGAGCGCGGCCGGCCAGTGCGCATCACTCGACGAGGCAAGCGTGCCGCTGTGCTGATCTCCGAGGCGGAGTATCGTCGTTCGCGTGGCGGCGCAGGCGGTGGCCTCGCATCGGCGATTCAGGCTTGGCGTGCACGCTACGGCGGAGTTGACTTGACGGACGCCGAAGTCGCCGAGTGGCGCGAGCGGGAAGTCTCACGCATACCAGACTTGCTCAACGACACCCAATGTGATTTTTCTCATTGATACCAACACGTTCTGTGAGGCCGCGAAACCGGAACCCAATCGCAGGGTGCTCTCGCGTCTCATGGCCCGGCAATTCGATTGGGTAACGAGTGTGACGGCGTGGGAGGGGTTCATAGCAGGGGTCGCGATCCTCCGCCGATCGGAACGTCGTACCAAGCTCGAGGCCTTCGGTGAGAGCTTGATCGACGGTGGACTCGATATACTTCCGTTCGATCGGAGGGCTGCCGAGTGGATGGGTGCCGAACGCGCGGTTGCGCAAACGGGGCATTACGCCGGCATATCGCGTTGCGCAGATCGCGGCGGTCGCGGTGACTCAAGAACTCGTCCTAGTCACTCGCAACGTCAACGATTTCAGACCCTTCAGCGGTGTGCGGGTGCAAAACTGGTTCGGCTGAATGCCGCGCGCCTGATATGACCGTGTGACCCAGCGCCGAAAGCCTCCGCGCCCAGTAGTGGTCGCACAGGCTTCCATACTCACCACGCATGGCGGCAGGTTAGCAAAGAAGGTCCCGTGGCGGTCGCTCTCGCCTGGTATCACGGCCACAAGGGACTCACACGTATCAGCGCGGGCGAGATGACCGTGGTGTCGATGATGCTCGTCATCGGTGCCGGATTGTTGATGGCCCTAGTACGTACGCCCGCGGAGCACGCAGGTTCCCTAACCCTCGCGTCCCGCCCGGCGTCGGCACCGACCATGGCGGTGAGCGCAAGAGGCACGATGGCGACAGCCGACTCCACGGATGTGCCGAGTGCATCGATTGCCGTCGTCCCTTTCGCCAATCTCACGGGTGAGCCAGCGAAGGAGTATTTCAGTGACGGCATGGCTGAGGAGATGATCGATTCACTGGTCCACGTACCGGGTCTTAAGGTGCCGGCTCGCATGTCGTCGTTCGCCTACAAGGGGCGGAACGTCGACATTCGGCAGATCGCCCACGATCTGGGCGTTGCGACGATTCTCGAGGGGAGCGTACGCAGCGCCGGTGAGCGTATCCGCGTGACCGCGCAGCTCGTGGATGGGAAGAGTGGCTATCACCAGGGAGCGGCGTCCAATTAAGACCAGCTGCTTGCAGCGTAGATAGTTGATCCAACTCTGAAGACGGCTACTCTCACTTGGTCATGGTTCGACGCTGAATCCGTGCAGGACCCGTCAACCTTCGGTGTCCGTTCACAAGCAAACGCCCCAAGTGTAGGCGGAATGAATCCGGCGCCTGAGTCGCGCTGCTGGCACATAGCGCATGCAGTCGCGAAGGGGCGGAGCAGGAAAAGCCGTTCTGAGCGTCAGCATCGGCCGTTCGCGGATAACCCGGTCGAGCCAAGTTTGTCAGAATCATCCGCGCGTTTCGATCAACGATCTCAGGCCTGGCAAACACAGACTGAAGGGAGGTTTGGCGAGCAGGCAGCTATGGTGGCGTCAGCGTGAACTGGCCGTTCACGACCGGGTTGCGTTCGTTTTCGCGGCAATCGACCGTGAGCAGCCGGTCGATGTCGGTGACTCGCTTGTAGCGAATCGAGATTCTCCAGGGGTGCGCGAAGCGCTCCGGGTCATCGATGGTCATGTCGTCCTGCAACGTGTCGAAATCGACCCGCCGGAGATGTTCCGTGAAGTGAGCACGGCTGCTCAGCTGTGCTGTCGGGATCGGCAGCGCCGATCCGAACCACGATATCGGCCCGACCTTGCGTGCAATCGTATCGATGACCAGTGTCGTGCCTTCCCACCGACCGATCGAGTCTCCCATGGGCGTCGGCCAAAGGTCCCGAGCGGCGGGGTGTTGTCGTCCATCGGTGTAGATGTGGCGTACGCCGCCGGATGCGGTGAGGAGCAGCGTCTCGGCCGGCGTCACCAATATCTCGAACAGGCCATCGTCGGCGAAAGGGATTTCCATGATGGCGGGGAATCCGGGCGGCGAGCAGATCGCGTGCGCAGCAGGCAGTGTCCCGGTACGCTGTGCTCCCGTGCGGGCCTTTTGCTCCCACTCCCGGATATACGGGGGATTGCCGAGCAGCTGGTTCTGCTTGATCAATTCCGCGGTTCCGGGCGGCAAGCCTCCACCCGGCGGAGGCGTGTTCGCCGCCGCCGAGAGCACGTCGATCTCTCCAGTCTGGACCTTCCGCGCAATCTCGGTCTCCCAGAGCCCGGCGAGGCCCGGTACGCTGGCCGTCACCCCTGGCGCGGGCCTCTGCTGAGCCTGAGGCGCCGAGGCGCCAAGGATCACTCCGACCACGATGCACGTGCGGAGCCCGATTCGCCCGTTCATGGGTGAACCCTCTTTGACGACAGCACCCGTCCACGGGCATCCGTCGCAGAGACGATGTAGCCCCCGTACCCACCGTTCTTTAACGGATTGATGACGAGCGTGATCTTGTCGCCGGACTGAAAGCTCGCAGGCCGCCACCCGGCCCGGTACATCGCAAGTGGGGAGAGCATCTCGATGCTCCACTCCGACATCGTCCCATGGGAGGAAACGAGAACCTGGAGAAAGCAATGCGGGTTGGTCCACTGCACTTCCTTCACGGTGCCCTGGACGGTCACCTGCCTCGTCTGATCGAACATCGCGTACGAATGGTGCGCCGCAACCGGTAGCGTGGCCGCGAGCAGTGAAACCCCTAATGCAATGGGATGTGCGCGCATCGACAACTCCTTCGACGGGCAGCCGCGGAGAAGCCACGGCACTCTCGGAGTCAGCATCGCCGGCCCGCAGCGACGCTGCATGAAAGAGGGTTAAGATCGGATGAAAGTGAATGAAATTGGGTGCGGGAGCAGCGCATGAGGGCGCGGATGAGGCAGGACTCAGCGGCCTGGGCGGAGGCTTCCGTCGCGCAGCAGTACCGGGTCGATGATCTGCTCATCGACACGCGAACCCGGCGCGTCACGCGCGGCAGCACCGACCTCGCGGTGGGCGGGCTGTCCTACGAGTTGCTGCTCGTCTTGGTCCGAGCGGCACCCGCGCTCGTGTCGGTCGATGCGCTGATCGAACACGTTTGGCAGGGAGCTGTCGTCAGCCCAGAGACGGTCATCCAGCGGGTCAAGCTCTTGCGCGAGTCCTTGGGCGAACGCAGCGACCGTCCGCGCTACATCGGTTCCCTTCGGGGACGCGGCTACCGGATGGTGGCTGTGGTTACGCCGGCCGCGGTTCCGCAAGCGCCGCAGGTGCCCTCCGGCTCGCCGCCGCCGCCGGCCGCTGGGGACGTTGATTTCGCTGCGCGTGACGCAATGCGTTGGCGCAGCGTCCGGCACTGGATGGCGCCGGCGCTTGTGCTCGTGGGGCTCATCGTGCTCGTCGGCGCGGCAGGGACATGGTGGCTGTTTCGGCATCGCGCCGTGCCGAGAGCTGCCAGCGGTGCGGTTTCGCGACAGACCAGTGAAGCCCCGAATGCCTCAGTTGCCGTGCTGTCTTTCGTCAATCTCACCGGGGATGCATCCAAGGACTACCTCGGCGATGGCATGGCCGAGGAGCTTATCGACGCACTCACCCAGGTGCCCGGCCTGAAAGTCTCGGCACGCACGTCATCGTTCGCCTACAAGGACCGCCGCATCGACATTCGGCAGATCGCAAGCGACCTCGGCGTCGGGACGGTGCTCGAGGGCAGCGTACGCGAGGCAGGCAAACGCATTCGCATCACGGCGCAGCTCGTCGACGGACGCAGTGGACTGCAGTTTTGGTCGCAGAGCTATGACCGGCAGTTCAATGATCTGTTCGAGCTGCAGGACGATCTTGCGAACGCCATTGTCCGAACGCTGAAGACGAATCTGCGGGGAATCCACCCGAATCCCGTGGAGTTCTCGCCGCCAACTCGGGATGTCGAAGCCTACGATCTTTACCTGCAGGGTAATGCGCTCGTGCTGCGCACGAGTCCGCAAAACCTGCAGCGTGCGATCCGGTATTACGAGGAGGCTCTGCAACGCGATCCGATGTTCGAACGTGCATTGGCTGCGATCGCCAACGCGCATTTTCTGTCCGCGTATGTCTTCGGGCACAGACCCGGGGAAAACCTCGAAGCGGCGGAGCACGCAGCGCAAAGAGCTCGCGAGCTCGACTCGACGCTGCCCGATGCGCTCGAGGTGCTCGCGAAGGTAGCGTTGGCCCGAGGGCAGCTGCGCGAGGCGGAGGAGTTCCTGCGACAGGCCTTGTCGCTGCGCCCGGACGACGGGGTGCTGCATGTGACGCTCGGTACCGTGTTTGGCCTCTCTGGGCGCTTGCGCGAATCGCTCGCGGAGGAGGATCGGGCGTACCAGTTAGCTCCCGTCAGAACGGCGGTCGCCATCAACCGAGCGATCGCACTCGCCACGCTCGGACGCGATGCGGATGCAACCCGAAGCGCACAATTGGCGGAGGATCTCGGTTCGCTCGGACATCGTGATCCTGGCTCGGCATTCGTCTACGAGGAGGTGGCAATCCATTCGCAGCGCTATCTCGAGGCGGCGGCAGCAGTGAACGCCGAATTGGACCATGCCGAGGCAGACCAAGCCCGCGAGGCGAAGGTCCTCGCGCTCGTTTACGGCGCGCTATCCGATCCGGGACGCAAAGCGGCTGCCATGGCCGCGTACGCTCGTATGTACTCCGCCGCCAGGGACGCACGCGGTCAATCTGCCGCCTCGAATATCGCGCCGTGCCTGCACAGCAGCTATGCCTATGTGATGCTCAAAGAGATAGACGTGGCATACAGGCTGGCGAATCGGTGTCTCGACTCGAAGGCGAGCGGAGCGTTGATATTCGGACCGGACGGGCATTGGCTGTGGACCCCGGAGCTGCGCCCCTTTCGCCAGGATCGCCGATTCCAAAGTTTCGCGACGCGCCTCGGGCTCATGACCTACTGGCAGTGGTCCCGGCCGCCCGACGACTGCGATCTGAAGGCTGGATCATTGGTGTGCCGCTGAAACACGGGTGTCATCTGTTGATAGTTCGGTTCAGTGCCTTTGGCGGCTTCCCGTGGCATCCAAGCGTCATCTGCCCGCCATGCGCAAGAGGTCCTTCATGATGAGCAGCAGATGGTAGCGGTCGCTCGGCTTGGCTCAAAGTCGAAGTGCTCGGAAAAGGCTCTCGCGCTCTCGTCCTTCGCGTGAACGAGCAGCGCGCGGGCACTGATGGTGTCCGCCGCCTGGGACGATCTCGCAGCTCGGGCGCTCAAAAAACACCACGACAGAGATTCTCCGCATAGTCCGAAAGATTGCCGACACACCGCTTGACGATGGCCTGATCTTCGATTCGGAGCACGCCACCTCGGAAGCCATCCGCGAGGCCGAAAGCTACGGAGGCGTTCGCGTCACACTTCGTGGGAAACTGGCACGGGCCGAGATTCGACTACATGTGGACGTGAACATTGGTGCCATCTGGCCTGAACCGCAACAGATCAGGTTTCCGCGACTACTCCATGGCGAACTGGCCATCCGTGGATATTCCCTGGAGATGGTGCTCGCTGAGAAAGTCATCACGGCGATCGAGCGCGGTACCGCCAATACCCGTTGGCGCGACTTCCTCGATATCTATGTCCTGGTCAGGGGTCATAACATTGACGGACAGTCGCTGCGGACGTCGATGCAACGCGTAGCGCGGCACCGCGATGTTACCCTCGTTCCGCTGGGACTCGAGCTTGCCGGTTACGCCGCTCTCGCTCAGCAGCGATGGCGCGCGTGGCTCCGGCGGCATCACCTCGAAGGGAGCGCTCCGGTTGAGTTCTCGGCCATTCTCGGCGTTGTAATCCCATTTGCCGACCACGCGATGACAGAAGGCGCCACTCGCAGTTCTTGAATCATGTCGAAGGAAAATGGGGCTGAGTGGCGCGGCCGCGGAAGACGAACGACGGCGCGCCGGGGGCTGTCTAATAGCAGCCGGGGGTAACTCACCGAATCAGGGGCTTATATTGCGGTATCGAGCAAGAGCATTAGACGCTCGACTCCAGAAATGAGTTGCTGGTTCAGCGAGTTACTCATATTTGGGCCCTGGGCTGAAGATCCGCGTGTCGGTGGTTCGATTCCGCCCCTGGCCACCACTTTGAGAAATGTCCCTTATCCATCAGGCAGTGCAAAATCTCGCCACGCCGGGCAAGCGCGCTACTTCAGCTTCGTCGCCGCCATCTGCGCTTCGAGCTTTGTTCTTAGTGCTTGATAGCGCGCGTTACTGCCGAGCGGAACGGTGTAGAGGGGATCGCGGGCAATCTCGGCGGGCGACAGTCTCATCGGTATTTGCACTGAAAGCTGCTCGAGGAGCGCCGTCGCCTCATCCTCGGCACCCGCCCACGCATACACCCTAGCACTGACTGAAGTCAGCCTAAACTTGTCTACTGAATTCTGGGCGAGGTGCAATGCCTTGCGCGCGGCTGCAACGGCCCGGGTCTTGTCGCCGAGAAACGTCCAACCCTCCGCGGTCAGACTCTGAAGGAAGGCGCGATTCAGCTCAGTCTCCTTCCGCCGCGCCACGAAATCGAGCACCTCGCGTCCATCCTTGACTGCTCGGGTTCGGTTGCCTGACAGCAAATCGACCCATCCCCGATATTCGGCGACAGGCGTCTCTCCCCACCCCAAATACGCGCGAATAGTTTTCGTCCTGGCCCTTTCGAACAGAGCGGCCATGTCTCGATAGCGACCTTCAAATCTCATCAGATCGAGTATTCTTTCGAGTGCCTGCGCGTTGACGGTCGGGTCCAGCTCAGTGCTCGGGAGGGTAGCCCCGGCATCGTGTAACGCCGACTCCCTTCCAGTGTGGTTCCACGTGATGCGGCTTGCCCACGCGCGAAGGAACTTGTCGTCAGGCCATTGGGCTATACCAAAGTTCAGGTTTCGTAGGGCCTCCTCTGGCCGGCGATCCGCCTCGAGCAGAAAGACCACTTCGGTTAACACGAAACGGTTCTTTGGGTCGAGTGTCATTGCCTGTTGTGCACGCTGAATCGCCTCCGCGGTGCGTCCCGAGAATCCCAGCACTTCGGACGTGAGCCCGAGCGAGAGCGGATCGACAAGTCCTGCGGTGTTCGCAGCGTCGAACTCCGCGAGCGCGCCGTTCAGATCTCCATGCGCGTATAGCCAGCTACCCTTGCTGAACAACACAGTGGGGTCGGCAGGCGCAAGTCGCTCGGCCGTTTCAAGGTCCTCTTGCGCAAGGTGCAAGGCCCGTCCCTCAATGTCGTAGTTGTAAAACCATTCTAAGGATCGGTACTGTGACCGTCTCGCATACGCAGCTGCAAACTGGGGGTCATGCTTCAGTGCCTCATCCAAGAAGCCCTCGATCTTGCGTAGGACATCGTACGAGGTGCCCCCCACACCTGTGACCGAGGCAGCGGCCACCAATTGTGCCTTCAGATAGAGATCATAGGCCTGCGGATCGCTCGTCAAGGGCTTCGGTATGTTAGCCCCCGGAGTGAGTTGCACAGAAAGCTGGGAGGCGATCTGGTTTGCGACGTCTGATTGCAGCTCAAGCGCGTTAACGAGTGGGCGGTCGTAGTCTTGCGCCCACACATGATCATCCGTTCTTGCATCAATCAGCTGGACGGTCAGCCGGACATACTTGCCCTCACGCCGCACGGAGCCCTCCAATACATGCGTAGCCCCAAGTTCGCGGGCGATCACCTCCAGCGGCTTTGGAGTTTGTCGATACGTCATCATCGTGGTGCGTGATATCACCTCCAGGTCGGGTGCGTGTCTGGACAGCATCGCGAGTATCTCTTCGTGCATGCCGTCGGTGAAGAAGGCGTTTGCCGGGTCTGAGGATAGATTTTCAAACGGCAGGATCGCCAGGCGCGGCTTTCTACGGGGCGACGTCGGGCCCGAATTTTCTGCGGATTGCCGTCGTGCGATCTGCGGAGTCGAGCGATGGTCAACCCGACTTACCCGCAGCGCCAGGTACAAGACAGTCCCGACAGCCACGAGTACTGCGACACCCAGAGCCCAGGTTAGCTTGCTGGTCAGCGAATGGCGGGAGAGCAGTCGAGCGGTGGGAGCATCAACCGTCGGACCAGTTCTGGCCGGTGCACCTGTCGAGCCTGGCCCCGAACCTGGCTCGGGGACCTGCGCGGCGCGCCCTCCCTGCGGCGGTTGGGCGCTGCGGGCGGGAGCTTTCGGGCCCCACTCTCCTCGCGTGACCGGCACATCCATCCGGTAGCCCTTGCCACGCACACCGACCACGTAACGAGGTGCGCGCGGATCATCGCCGAGCGCCTGGCGCACCAGCTTCACTCGCTGACCGACGGTCTCGGGATTGACGACCGCCGGGGCCCACACTGCATCGAGCAACTCTTCCGTGGTCAGCATCCGCGGGTGGGCGCGCGCGAGGGCAAGGAGCAGGTCGAAGGACAGATTGGGCAGCGGGACCTCGAGGCCGTTGCGCGTCACCAAGCGCCGGCCGACATCGATGCACAGGTCGCCGGCCTGGTAGACATCATCTGGTACGCGGGCGGCGGTATCCAAGACGCTCAGTCCCCGTGCGCATCCCGACGGTGCGCCATTGTTTTTTTGTAAGCCTGGTAACGGTACCGAGGGCAGTCGACATTCGCAATCTTTCTGCCGCTTTACCGGTTTCTTACCCGAATCGTCAGGCTCCTGCGCCGCGCGCCCGCTAGGTTTCGCACATGCTCACCCCACGGCGGACAAGACCCGTACGGGAAGCATGACAGATCGCCACAAACAGCCTCCAAATCAACTAAATAGGAGTCACCCGTCCATGAATCGCGTGAAGCCAATACTGTGGCTTGCCGGCCTGTGGCTGGCAAGCCTCGCCGTCGCCGGCACCGCCAGCGCCGCCTGCAGCATCGATCTGAGCCCCTTCAAGGCGGCGGTCTTCCGTCCCGACACGGCGGCCGCACACCTCACCAAGGTCGACTATCGCGAGACCGATTTCTTCCCGCCGTCGATCGTAGGTCTCTGGAAATTCCAGTTCTCGCAGTCGCTGGGCGGGGACTTCGGAACCCTCATCTGGCACGCGGATGGCACCGAAATCATGATCTCGGCCGCGCGCGATCCGGCCGCGGGTGACGTCTGCATGGGTGTCTGGAAGCAGACGGGTCGCTACACCTACGAGCTCAATCACATCGCGATGGGCCATGACGGCCCTCCGGGAGGACCCCCGAGCCCGACATACAGCACTCTGGTGCATCTGCACGAGCACATCAGGCTGGACGCTTCGGGGAACAGCTACACAGGCTGGATCACCGCGGTGATCGCCGCTGCCAATCCCGCCGATCCTTTCGATGAGAGTAACGTTATCGCGCAGCCGAGCGGGACGGTCACCGCGACGCGAATCGAGCCCTGAAGTCCCGACCAGCGCCGCCGCGCCTGCGCAGTCCTGCCTGCGCACCCGCGGCGTCGCTGGCTCCTTCGGAGTGATAACGACCGTGTCTTGGGGCAGAGGTTGTTTCCACTTCGGTTTCCAACGCTCCGGCACCTGGCGCCACCCAGAAGCACGTACCGGTGGCCTGTCTGCGCGTGAGAGGCACCGACAGCTCTCCTGGGTTCCCGGTGTTCATGGTTCACGGCGATGCCCTCAAATCGCCTTGAGCTTCTCTTCGACGTATAGCGATAGCTCGATCATGCGCTCGGCCAGCTGCGCAGGCGGAAGCCCGGCGAAATTCCTCAAGACGAGTTCCTTGATGTAGAGGCGCACGAGATAGCGCAACTGTAGGGAGCGGTTGCGGGTGGCAAACACGAAATCGCGGTGCCCATTGTTTACGACGATGAGGTTGCGCTCAATATCGAAGCGCGACCGCCACAGCTCCCCCGGCGCCCGCTCGAATGTGTAGCCGGGCAGGCCCTTTGCGCTGGTGACGGAGGGGCCGATGGCGGACTCGAGGCTCGCCGCGACGGTGACGAGCGCTTGAGCCGCGCAGCTGATCTCACGCTGAGTCACGGCGACCGAGAGCCGCGCGAGCCCAGGCGAGGCGGCTGCCTGGAAGGTGACTTCCTGGTCAGAGGACGAGGACAGCGTTCCGCCACCCTCGACGATCTGCCAGGCGAAGGTCAGATCCTGCTCGACGCGCCGGCGCGAGCGGTCCCGCGGTAGCGAGCGGAACGCTCGATGATCGTTCACGGCCAGCGTGCTCGCGGCCGGCGAGATCACGACGCTGTGCAGCGGGCCTGCGTACTCGAAGAACTGTCGCTGTGCCCAGGGTGCGCCGCTTGGTTCGGGTGCGCCGGTCGCGTCGATCTCGCCCTCGTTGGCTGGCGCGGGCTGGGCGCCCGTATCCACTGCGTTGCCACCGCCGCGCGCCGACTGGGAGCGCGCTTCGATGTTGAACCAGTCGTACTCCTCGCGCGGCAGTGCAAGCATCGCCTCGCGGAACGCCCTTTGGATCGCGCGTAGGGACTCGCGGTTTGCCTGCTCCTCTTCCGCGCGCTGCTGCGCCTCGATCAGGGCGTTGAGGCGGGTCTCGAGGGGGACGAGCGCGGCGACAAAAGCCGCGTAGCGCTCATCGTGCACGATTCCCGACCGCGTGCCGGGCGTCAGGTTCACGTACGGCACGTCGATAAGCCCTTGCAGGTACCGCGAGCTCCAAGGAACGTGCTCGAGCCCTGGCAAGGTGCCGATGTCCTCGATGACGCGCGTGCCGGCCCGCGTGAGCGCAACCCGGCAGGTTTCCGCGGGCTCGGTGAGGTAAAGCTCTGCGTACGCATCGCCGTGCGCTGAGCGCACAGAGGGCAGCTGATGCAGCAGCCTGCCCTCGAACTGCCGCGGTTCGACCTCGTATTGCTTGCGCGCGAGCTTGTCGACGACGGTGATGCGCACACCCGCTGATCGGATCCGGTCGCGCAGCTCCGAGGCGAGATACCACTGGATCTTCTCTCCGCTCAAAGTACGTATGCCCTCCAAGAGCGGGCTTACCTTGAGCTCGGTGCCGCGCTCTGCGAAGAGCGAGCGCCGCGGCGAAACGGTGTAGCGCGGTTCGCCCTTGCTCATGACCATCTGATAGGCGCGCTGGTCGGCTCCGGTGGAGGTCATCGTCAGTGTGTCGCCGACCGTCCAGAACGATAGAAGCCCGATCCCGTACTCGCCCTGCAGGCCAGTACCGCTGCCCTCGGCTTTAAGATGGCGCTTTATCGAATCGCAGATGTGCGTCGCAACGTACTTGAAGTCGGGGAGGCCCTCCGGATCGCGCGGCACCCCGTCACCGTCGTCCTTGATACTGAGGTAATGCTCCCCGTGCTCGCGGCCGCGGGTGATGGTGACGCGGTTCGCGTGAGCGTCGATCGAGTTCTCGACGAACTCGGCGATCGCCTTCAGCGGATTGCTCTGGGAGAGGGCGATGATGCGGATGGCGTTCCAGTCATCGCCGATCCGAAGCTTGCCACCGTCGGTCTCCTTCGCCTTCGCAGAACTCGCCTTGCCAGCCACGTTTACTTTCGGCCCACAAATTGACATCTGGTATATGTGGCAGTATAAGTGACCTCGGAGCGCGGAGACAACCAGTGCCTCAGATCACTCTGTACCTGGACGAGGAGACCGACGCCAAGGCCCGCGCGGCCGCACATGCGGCGGGCACCTCCTACAGCAAGTGGGTCGCGGAGCTCATTCGCTCGCGAACGCGCGATGAGTGGCCTGAGATGCTTCGAAAGCTCGCGGGCAGCAGACCGGATTTCCCGCTGCGCGGTGCTGACGGTGAAACCGTGGATGTGCCGCGCGTCTCGCTCGAGTGACCTACGTCCTCGACACCAACACGGTCGGCTACTTCTTCCGCGGGGAGGGCCGCGTTGGCGAGCGTCTGCTCGCAACGCCGCCGCGTGACATCGCGGTACCGGCGATCGTCACCTATGAGCTTCGCTATGGTGTTGCACGGGTCCCGAAGTCGAAGCGGCTCGCCGAACAGCTCGAGGCACTGCTCGGCTGGGTAACCATTCTGCCGTTCGATGATGCCGTTTCGCAGATCGCCGCCCGAATCCGCGTGCAGCTCGAGCGCGCGGGGCGCCCCATCGGGCCACTGGACACTCTGATCGCTGCGACGGCCGTAGCGGCCAATGCAACGCTCATTACACGTAACACTTCAGAATTCGCCAGAGTGCGCGATCTACGCGTCGAAAGCTGGTTCGAGTGAAAGCCGGGGATGGAAGTGCAGATGGCGGCGGCAGAGCAGGCTGCCGGACAGTATAGTTTCCAGGGCATCGCGGATGGCGAGGTGCGGCATGCAAATAGATATCGACCAGTTGAACGAATCGGAACTTTTCGACTTGAATCACCGTATCGTCGCGCGACTCAAGCTCCTGCAGCACTTGAACGCCCACGCGAGCATGCTGGAGTTCCGCATCGGTGAGCGCGTGAGGTTCATCCGGAAGGGGACCACCTGTCACGGGGATGATCACCCGCTATAACAAGAAAACGGTGAGCGTCATGACGGAGCGCGGTCAGCGCTGGAACGTCTCCCCGCAGCTTCTCGAGCGCGCGGCATCGGAGCCGGCGTCCTCCAGCGGAAACGTGATTACATTTCCGCGGGCGAAATAGTGCTGAACGCGCGTCCCATATTAGGTAGCCAGAACTCGGCCATTCAGTGGGCTAAGGCGGCAAATCTCGACCAAAATATTGGACACGGCCAGGGCAGTTTTCCCAGCGGCTTCGGATATTTGGTTCGTTTTAGAACGATGACTGAAAATCCGCGCGTCGGTGGTTCGATTCCGCCCCTGGCCACGATCAATCATGTGTCTATTCCGATGACATCGGCGACGGTTTATGCCGGAGACATGGGTGACAGTTTCGCCGCGAAGTGGTTCTCCGCGCTCTCGATCCGACATGTCTCATCATCGAAGTAACCCAGATCGTACTGCATAAAGCTCACGAGCCACACCTTGTCGCTGACCTCCTTGATGCCGCCGTTTTGGCCTGCGAACACGGTGCTCAAGTTGATCTTGCGCCGCCCGATGCAGATTCGACCGCAGTTGCTCACGGTGATGGTGCGATCGTGGAAGGGATTAGTGCAGCTCAGATAATCCCGTGTAGGGGCGCGAGGAGCGCACGTAAAGCTCAACCGGGTATTTCATATCCAGGGCCTGGTGAGGCCGTTCCTGGTTGAAAGCGATCGAAGCGCTCCTGCTGCTTCAGGAAGGTCTTGGCTGCAGGCTTGGTGGCTTCCTTTTTTCAATGTCAGGTGCATGCGTTCGTGGCGCCCGTTTTGCGGGGTGAGCGGGCTGGATGCGTTCGATAGCGATCCCAAGCCGCAACCACATACCGAGAGCTTGGAGAGGTTGAACAGGGAATTGGGAGAGGCAAAGGGCACGCCATTGTCCGTGCGGATCGCGCTAGGCAGTCCGAACTCCTTGAAGAGCCGCTCGAAGACGGTAAATGCCAGGCTTGCCTGAGTGCTCGAGAGCGCTTCGCAGCAGATGCGGTCGGCCAGCATGAACTCGCTCTTGTAATTGGCGCACGACAGCTCGTTGGGGTGTACGGGGCGGGACAGAGCAGTGCCTTGTGCCTTATGAGAGTGCAGGCGGCGTCGATAGACGTTGACCAAGCCGTGCCGATGCAGCACGGCGTGCACCGTGCTGATGGCCGGCAGCTGGATGTCGCAGTGCTTGCGGCGGATCTTCTCGCGGATCTTGGGAGCTCCCCAGCTCGGATGCTCACGCTTGACCTGAAGGATCAGCTGCTCGATCGGGAAGGGGGAGCTGGCAGCCCTGGCGATATGCCGCCGCGAGCGATCGGTGAGTCCCTCAAGGACCGAGTCCTTGTACCGACTGAAGATCTTGTAGCCGGACTTGCGCGAGATGTCCAACTGGCGGCACAGCACCGCGATCTTCTCCCGGTCCGACAGACGAGCCACAAACCGTCAGCTTGTCCATCTTTGAACACTCCTGCCAGGGCATTTGCGCTCCCCCCACGCAAATGCCCAGAAGTGTCTGTCAACCGTTAGAACGCTGAAACAGTCTGTGGCCTTCGCTCTGGATCATCGCGGGAACCGGTCCAGGCGCGCCGGGAGGCTGGGCGGAGTAAACGACCGTATGGATGGCTTTGCCGTCGCGGCTCAGCACGAACCGAGCCTTGATCACGGCGCCGCCACCGCCCACGGGCGGGAAATCGATCTCCATCTCCCCGGTGCAATTCGCGAACAC
>Ga0335085_10003695_pt1 | contig 26131 bp, 19 predicted proteins | sample Lox_Sample_45_FD_206712 | JGI IMG/M metagenome (GOLD analysis project Ga0335085, IMG submission 206712) | Soil microbial communities from Loxahatchee National Wildlife Refuge, Florida, United States - Lox_Sample_4.5 | ecosystem: Environmental > Terrestrial > Soil > Wetlands | place: USA...
GGCATCGCGCCGACTCCCACGCTGTCGAGAACGATCCAGATCACGCGGTCGAACATGAACCCTTGAGCGTAACATGTGGCGCCGGGCCAGTCCGCGCAGAATCGAAGCAGCCAGGCGCAAGCGTGCAAGCCGGTCACGACGAGCGCGGCGCGCGGGCTGGTGGTCTCGCGGGACGCAGGTATCGATTCGCGCCAATGCCCCCGCGCAGGACAAACGACGAGGGTGTGCGTTTCCCGCAAGAGCGCCGCCGTGTGACCGCTGAGCAGCAACCTTGACCCGATGTTTGCCGTCAGGGAGGGTCATCCGGGTTTACTCCAGCAGCCGGTCCAATTTATCGATCAGCTCCTTGGCCCGGATGGGTTTGGAAACATAATCGTCCATGCCCGCGCGGAGGCAGTGTTCGCGGTCGCTGGACATGGCGTGCGCGGTCAGCGCCACGATGGGGACGTGGCTGCCGGTGCGGCTCTCCCTTTGGCGGATCAGCGCGGTGGCTTCGAAGCCGTCCATGCGCGGCATCTGCACGTCCATCAGGACTGCATCGAAGGGCTCCTGTTCGAATTTACTCAGCGCTTCCTGGCCGTCGCCGGCAATCGTAACGGAGCACCGGTGCTTTTCCAGAATGCGCACCGCCAGCCGCTGGTTCACGAGGTTGTCTTCCGCCAGCAGGATTTTCCAGCCTCGAGACCTGTCGGCAGTGGAACCGCGGGCCGTTTCCCCGGGGTCTTCGCCGCCGCCGGGGTTCAGCACTTTGAGCAAGACGCGGTGCAGATCGGAAGGCAGAATCGGCTTGACCAACTGATTCGCCCAATCCTCGGCGGCCGGCTGATTGGAGCGCTCCCCGCCGGTCGAAAGCATCGGCACCACCGCCGAGCGGGCATCCAGGGTGTCCCGAATCCAGCGGTTGGCGGGAACGCCTTCGAGCGGCGGCATCTCGGCATCGAGCAGGACGAGTGGAAAAGGCCGGCGCGCGTCGCGAGCCTGCTCAATGGCGGCCAGCGCCTGCTGCACATCGGCCGCCAGGGTAACCTGCATTCCCCAATTCGACAGGCCCCGCTCCAGCACGGCGCGCACAGAATGGTTATCATCCACCACCAGGATGCGAACTCCGTCCAGCGCGCCGGACGAACCATCTGGTTCTTGTGCGGCCGCTACTCCGATCCGCACGGTGACGTGGAACGTGCTCCCCAGCCCGGGCTGGCTTTCTACCCAGATCTCGCCGCCCATCATGCGCACCAGCTTGGTGCAGATCGCCAGCCCCAGCCCTGTGCCGCCATAGTTCCGCTCGATCGAGCCATCCACCTGCTCGAAGGGTTCGAAGATGCGTTGCTGCTGTTCCGGCGCGATGCCGATGCCGGTGTCGTGTACGCAGAGGTGCAGCATCTGGCATCCGGCCGGACAGGACTCCACGCCGGCCTCGACGACGATCTCTCCCTGGGCGGTGAACTTGATGGCGTTGCCAACCAGGTTGAACAGAATCTGCCGCAGGCGCACCGGGTCTGAGACCAACCGTTCCGGCGTCCCCCGCCCTACCTCACAAATCAGTTCCAGGCCCTTCTGGTGGGCACGCGGCGCCAGAGCCTTCAGCGGTTCCCGCAGGGCCGCACCGAGTCCGAATTCGACATGGTTCAAATCCAGCTTGCCGGCTTGAATCTTGGAAAAATCCAGAATGTCGTTGATAATCGTAAGCAGCGCCTCGGCCGAACTGCCGGCGGTCTCGAGATACTCGCGCTGCTCGGCGGTAAGGCGCGTCTCGAGCGCCAGTTCGATCATGCCGATGACCCCATTCATGGGCGTGCGGATCTCGTGGCTCATGTTGGCCAGAAACTCGCTCTTGGCGCGGCTGGCGGACTCGGCAGCTTCTTTGGCCTTTTGCAACTCCGTGATGGCCTGTCTGCGCTCCTCGGCGTCGCGGGCACTCACCACAATGGCGCCGATCTGCGGGTGATCCAGCAGATTCCGCATGCTGAACTCGACCCAACGCCACGAGCCGTCGCCGGCCAGACAGGGGGCTTCTCCGCGGATCATGCCGCCCGGTTCCCGGAGGATCTCAGGCAAAAGCCGGCGCAGGGTGTCCCGATAATCGGGGTGAACGAACTCGGAAAGCCGCCGGCCGACGTATTGAGCGGCCGGCCGTAACGAAGAAGATCCCGCATACCGGACGGTTCCGTTGCCATCCAGCAGGAAGACGCCATCGAGACCGCTCTCCACCAGAGCGCGCAGCCGCGCTTCGTTGGCGCGCAGCACCTCCTCGGCGGCCTTTTGATCGCGGATGTCTTCCACGTGAGTGATGAAGTGCGACGTTTTCCCGCGCGAATCCTTCACCGGCGAGATCTTGAGGCGTACCCAGATGAGGTGGCCGGCTTTGTGAATGTAGCGTTTTTCGAATCGCACCGAGCCGACTTTGCCGCTCATCAGTTCCGACAAGGCCTCCAAAGAACGCTGCAGATCGGGCGGGTGGGTGAGCTTCGCCCAAGCGCCATCGACGAGCTCTTTTTCGGTGTATCCCAACAAATCGCAAAGGGCGGCATTGACCTGGAGGAAGCGGCCTTCCGGAGCGCTGAGGCACATACCATAGGGAGCCGCGGCGAAGGCTGACCGGAAGCGTTCCTCGCTCTCCCGCAGCGATTCCATGGTGCGTTGGCGCTCGGTGATGTCGTTGGCGACGACCAGCCTCGCGATGCGGCCTTCCCATTCCAGAGAGTGGCTGGCGACTTCCACATCCCGAATCTGGCCGTTTCTCAGGCGATGGCGCCAGGGTCCCGAGAGACTCAGGGCCGGGCGGCTTTCAGCCAGATGACGATGGAGCCGTGGAAGCTCTTCCGCCGGACGGATGTCGGTAAGACGCAGCCGGCGCGCTTCGTCGTGCGAGTAGCCGTAATACTCGACCGCCGTGTCGTTGAAGGCCAGGATCTCGAGCGTCTCACGGTCGTAGATCATCATCGGCAGCGGATTGGATTCGAACAGCAGACCGGCTTCGGATTCGAGTTCGCGGCGCAATCGTTCGGCGCGGTTTTGGGGCCCGAGATCGTGAACCACGAGGACCCAACCGCTGAGGTCTCCCGCGCGGTTGCGGACTGGGGACTCTGCCACACCTACCGCAATGGCCGCGCCGTCCTTTCGGAAATGCACGGTCTGGTAGGTCGCGACCGTGCCGGATGCGGAGGGATCCCCCGGCCCGGGCGGACCCAGAAAGGAACGCTGCCGGCCGATGATTTCCGTCGCCGGGTACCCGTACAGCCGCTCGGCTGCCGGATTCCAAGAGCCGATGGCGCCATCGACGTTCGTGCCGATAATCGCGTCGCTGGAGGCTGACAGGACGGCATCCAGAAACGGGCTTTCTCCGGCCTCCCGTCCCGGCTGGTCCGATGCGGCGGCGATCAACGCCATCAGTTCGGAATCCACTCGGCTCCCTTCGGCGGAAACTCTCCCGCATGGGTCCACGAGCCGCACAACCGTACGGACGGAACCGATCGGGACTGCGCAGCGGCAGTCCTAATGTCTAATATCGGCGGAAAGCGGTTGATTCTTTAACCGCAGGGACGGCGGGTCACCGCGCTCTTTGCAGCACTCGCGAGGATTCGCCCACCCGCAGATTGGCCGGCAGTCGGATGGTGATCGGGTCGTCGAGGGCCTCCACGTGTTCGATGCGGTCCAGCAGCAGATTGGCGGCGCGCGAACCGATGTCGTAAGCCGGCTGAACCACGGTTGTGACGGACGGCGAGAAGATGTCATCCACCGCCAGTTCGTCGAACGTGGCGAAGGCGATGTCCTCCGGGGTCCGCAGGCCGCAATCGCGGAACGCGCGCAAAACGCCCAGCGCGGTAGGGCCATTGGTGGAAAACACCGCATCTGGTTTCCGCGACGCGGCTAGCTTCTCGCGGCACATCGCGGCGACATCGGCCGTACGCAGATTGCCCTGCCAGATGAGGCTTTCATCCACGGGGATGCCGGCGCGTTCGAGCGCCGTGCGATAGCCCTGCACGCGCCGGCGTTCGTTTTTCAGCGCCAGCGGGCCAGTGACCACCGCGATGCGCCGCAATCCCTGTGCAATGAGGTGATCGACACCCAACTGGGCGCCCTCGGTGTCTTCCACCGAGACCGAATCGACGGCCACGCGGTCGGGGATGCGGTCCAGGCAGACCACCGGGATGCCAGCGTCCAGGATGCGGGAGATCTGGCTGATGGGCGTGGGCGCGGCCGCCACCACCAGCAGGATGCCTTCCACACGCTGCGAACGAAGCAGGGAAAGCAGATCCTTCTGCCGGTCGCCATCGTCGTCGGAATTCACCGCAATGAGGAAGTAGCCGCGTTTGCGCGCGGCCGTCTCCGCTCCCCGGATGATCTGCGGGAAGAAGGAGATGGTCATGTCGGGGACGATGATGCCGAGTGTGCGGGTCTTGCTGGTCTTCAGACTGCGGGCTACGTGATTGGGGTGGTAATTGAGGTCGCGGATGGCGGTCTGCACCTTGAGGCGCAGTTCGTCGCTGACCGGCACCGATCCGGTGATGACGTGCGATACGGTGCCCACCGACACGCCCGCAACCTCGGCGACTTTCTTAATGCTCGGCATTGCTGTTCAACCGTCCGGGCAAGTCGGAGCGCCGGGCAACTTCACCCGCTCCCTGACGGTCGCGGCTCGGACTAGAAATTCTTGATCCGGATATTGCGCGCTTCCACCTTTTCCCCGGCCTGCGTGACGTGCAACTGAATGCCGATCAGGCCGTCCATTTTGCGATTGGCCTTATCGTCATCGATCAGCGCGCTCATCACATGGCCGTTGATCAATTGTACGATGGTATTGCCGCGGGCGATGATCTCCATGTCGTTCCAGTCGCCGCTGCGGATGAACTTCTTGAGTTCGGCGTTTTCGCCGACCGAGCCCACCAGCGCCGACTTCTGCCCGTCGGCCACATAAGCGAAATTCCCGCGATTCGCCAGGAAGCCGCGTCCCCGCTCTTCGTACACCTGGCCGGTATAGCGCTCGTCGGCGTCGATATCGGCCTGGTAGCCCTGCATCACCCATTTATTGACGTCGGGCCGCTCGATGCTGCGGTACTGCACGCCGCTGTTGCCGCCCTGGCCGGTCAGGCGGTATTGCAGCTTGAGGTCGAAATCGGCCGGCGTGCCGCCGCGCCAGATGCAGAAGATGTTTTGCTTGGGCATGTGACCCGGCTTGGTTTCCGCCACCATGATGCCGTCGTCCACGCGCCAGAAATCCGGGTCGCAATCCCAGCCCTTCAGCGATCCGTCGAAGATTTTGGTGAAGCCCACTTCTTCGATCGGCTGCTGTCCGGGCATGGCTCGACCGCCGCGGGCGGCTCCGGGAGGCGCACCCGGGGGAGGCCCTCCGCGTCCGGCATCCTGCGCCGCGAGTCCGATGGTCAGCACGGCCGCGCAGGCTCCCCACGCAGCCATCCGGATGAAATATCGCTCAGGCATTGGCAACAGCATCTGCTCCTCCACTAGCGCGCGCCGATTCGGCCCGGCGCACTTGAACCCATTGACGATTGGCGGCCGACTCGAGCACCGCATCGGTGACGTAATCGGTCTGTAAGGCATCGCGGAACGTCGGCGCGGCACTCTGCCCGGAGGCCACCGCGCTCAGGAAATCGGCAGCTTGGTGGATGAAGCTATGCTCGTAGCCGATCTGCAGGCCCGGCACCCACCAGTGCTTCATATAAGGATGATCGCCATCGGTGATGTGGATGCTGCGCCATCCCCGCACGTTGCCCTGGTCGCGGTGATCGAAGTATTGCAAGCGATGCAGGTCGTGCAGGTCCCAGGCGACCGAGGCATGCTCGCCGTTGATTTCGAGGGTGTACAGGGCTTTGTGGCCGCGGGCGTAGCGGGTGGCTTCGAAGGTGGCCAGCGAGCCGTTCTCGAAGCGGGCCAAAAAAGCGCTGGCGTCGTCGATGCCCACCGGCTCGACCTTTCCCGTCAGGTTGTGCTTGCGCTCCTTAATAAACGTCTCGGTCATGGCCGAGACTTCGTGGATGCCGCCGTTCAGCCACAGCGCGGTATCGATGCAGTGCGCCAGCAGGTCGCCGGTGACACCGCTGCCGGCGACGTTAATGTCCAACCGCCACAGCCCTTCCCCGCCCTGCGGCAAGTCGGTGGAAATGGTCCAGTCCTGCAGGAATTTGGCGCGGTAGTGGAAGATGCGGCCGAGGTGGCCCTGGTCGATGAGGTGTCGGGCCATCATCACGGCGGGCACGCGCCGGTAGTTGTACCAGACCATATTGGGCACGCCGGCCGATTCGACGGCTTTGGTCATGGCCTCGCCTTCGGCGGAGTTGCGGCCGAGCGGCTTTTCGCACATCACCATCTTGCCCGCCTGTGCGGCGGAGATGGCGATTTCGGCATGCGTATCGTTGGGGCTGGCGATATCGATCAGATCGATACCCGGCGATTCGACCAGTTTGCGCCAATCGGTCTCGATGGATTCGTAGCCCCACTTCGCGGCGAAAGCTTCGGCGCGCGCGGTGTTGCGGGCGCAGATGGTCTTGAGCACCGGGCGATAAGGCACGTCGAAGAAGTGGCTTACCTGGGAGAAGGCGTTCGAATGGGTCCGGCCCATGAACCCATAGCCGACCATTCCGATGTTGAGTGTCTTCATGGCTAATCCCCGGTCGCGGTGGTAGAGATCTCCCATCCGTGGGCGTTGCGGACCGCGATCATCACGCTGAGGACGTCGCGCCAGGTCTGCGGATCGAGCATGACGGCGTTGGGGAACATGCAGCCGTCCCAGCAGATGTGCTGCAAGGCGCGGGTGGGGGCGCCGTCGTCGCCGCGCAGCCAGGCGCCGGCATCGCGCACCACGTCGAGTTTGCCGTTCGGATCGGTGGGCTGGCAGTGACGGCCGGTCTTGTCGTGCGAGCCGGAGCCTTTGACCGTACCGTCGTTCTGGGCCACGTGGAAATCGATGGTCCAGGGACGCAGCGCGGAGGCCATCTGGCGGTACGCGGCGGCCAGTCCGGCGGAATCCGACCGATCGAAATTCTCGGGCAGCAGGCGGTCTTCGGGCGCGTTGTAGCCCATGGTGAAGAGCATGGTGTGGGCCATATCGGCCTGGAAGCCGAGCGTCTGCGGGCGGCCGACCATTTCGAGCAACTGCACATTGCGGCGCCAACTGTGCATGCCGCCCCAGCAGATCTCGCCTTCCGCGGCGAGGCGCTCGCCGAACGATTCGGCGATGGTGCAGGCTTCTCGGAACGTTTCCGCGATGCGGCGTGTGTTGGCTTCGGGATCTTTGGCCCACTCTTCGACTCCGGTGGCCGAATCGATGCGCACAATGCCGTACTGGCGGATTTTCAGATCGCGCAGCTTTTGCCCGATGCGGCAGGCTTTGCGGACCTGCGTGAGGAAGCGGCCGCGTTCGGCGTCATCGCCCATGGCCGAGCCGCCGCCGGTCGCGCCCCACACCGGGGCCACCAGCGACCCGACCCGCAGTCTTTTGGCGGCGATGGTTCCGGCCAGGCGGGCCAGATCGTCGTCGGAGGAATCGATATCGGTGTGCGGAAGAGAGAGGAACAGGTCCACGCCATCGAAGCGGACGCCATCGACTTCGGCCGCGGCGGTGAGGTCGAGCATGGTATCCAAATCGATGGGAGGCTCGGAATCGGGACCCTTGCCGACTAGTCCCGGCCACATGGCGTTATGTAGCGCGGGAAAGGGTTTCGTCGCAATCGTACTCATTGGCACTCCTTGGTGACGCGTGTCTGAGCGCAGGCTTGAAACGTCTCAAGCGTTAAAAGCGTATACCAGCGGCGAGCGTGTGTCAACACAACGTCCTCAGGCAACGCGACGGGAAAGAGCGACAAGGCGAGGACCTTAATGGCGTCGTCCGATGCCGCCCTTTCGACGAGCATCGTCAATAGTGGCAAGAGGCAGACCGGATCGCAAAGCCGGATTGAGACAGGCTGCGTCCAGAGCGGCGAGATGGTTTTTGCGGGCAAGGAATTGTAGCCGATCTTATCCCAGAGGTGCTGCCGACTGACGCGGAAGGATTGGGTGGGTTTAGGCAGGGTACTTGTACGGTAAGGGCGTTTCACGACGCTAATCGGAAACTGGCCAATTTCCGGTCGTCAACAATCCTTTCCCTTGTGCGGGCCGGAACCGCGCCGCTCTTGAGTCAACGAGGGCGATCCGGGGCGCCCTACCCGTTGATCCCTCTCGGATTCTGGGAGGCGATTGGGACCTACGCTTTCAGCACCTGCCCTAAGACGCGCAGCGCGTTACCTCCGGTGACCTTAGCTAAATCAGTTTCCGACAGGCCCTTGGATCGCAATCCTACAACCCAGTCGGGCAGTTGCCGGTAACTAGAAAACACCGGTTCGAAATTCCCGTCCATGTCGGTTCCGAGCCCGACGTGGTCTACACCCACGGCATCTATAAGGCGCATCGTCTGATCCACGAAATCAGCGAATGTCCGGTTCGCAAACCCCGAAGGCCAAGCGCCGATCAAACCGCCGGTTGAGGATACCAGCCGCGCATGCTCGACCGTAATGAGGCGGGGATGGGGAGAGGTATTGCTTTGCAGATGCGTGTGCGACAGCATGATTGGGGCGGTCGTGATGTCAACCGTGTCTTTGACCGTATTGAACGATGCGTGCGCAACGTCAACAACCATCCCAAGGTGATTCATCCGCCGGACCACATCGCGGCCGAAGGCGGACAGCCCACTGTAAACTGGAGGCTGAGTCTGGAGATCGCCGAGGTTGTTTTGGGCGTAATGCGTCAACTGTAGGCTTCGCACTCCGCGCGCGTATAGATCGTCGAGACGGCCGGGTGTACGCTCGAGTCCATGCCCTCCTTCACAGGCGAGAAACGCTGAAATTTGACCACGTTTCCGCAGTTCCTGCATCTGGACAGTGCTGGTGACGAGGCCGATATTTTCGCGTTTCGCCAGCTCATCGAAGGTTTTCAACTGCTTCTCACAATCGGCCCAAGCCTCGCCTTCTGAGAGCTTCCGGTTGGACACGACGATTCCTTTGGCATCACGGCTCAGAAGTATGGTGTCCCCCACAATGCTGAAGAATGCCGCCGCCAGACCTCCGATGCGCATCTCGGATGTGGTCTTTGTGAAGGCTTGATCGCCGGGATAGTCTGCCATTCCCTGGTGGTGGAAGACGCCGGGGTGGCAATGAAGGTCAAACGCGGGATGCTGCTTCAGAAAGGAGGCCGTGTACGCGTGTTGCCCCAGGAGCGGCGAACTCGCCACGGAGAACAGGCCCAGGCGCTGCAATACTTGTCGGCGGTTCATGCTTCGTCGGTATCGATTTGGAATCTGCCCGCAGGACTCAGCTCAAATCCTATCAGCTTGGTAGGGATCACGCCACCCGGAAGGCACCGATGCGGCGGCCCTGAACGGATGAAGGCACCAGAGTGGCGACACCGCAAAGCACCTGGCAGTCTCAGGCCAGACTCCGTAAACCTGCCGGCCCACGTTCGCCGCGGAATTGCCACCGACCTGAAATTGACCCGGTAAGGGCTCGATCGGGGCGTTCAGCAACTCGAACCATTCCCTCCGTGATTCTCATGCGCGCGGCGCACGAAGCGAATACGAAGTGGGGATTTCAAACCCCTATATCCCCGGCCGATCGGATCGTCGAGACAAGCTCGTTGACCGTTTTGGCTATAGGGTGTGTCTTCAGTCCGATCGCCTGGGAAACACGACGAAAGAGCGACCGCGGCGTTCACAAGGTCCGCCATTGAGAGCGGTTCCCTTCATGCAGGAGGCGACGTGCGGCGCCTCACACCGGGGGCCACTCCAGCCGTTCGGGGATCGACTGCGCGCGATGCGCCAGGGCCCAGTATTCCACATGGCAGCGGGCATGCGCTGGCAGCCATCGGTACGCGGGGACGCCGAACATGCGGCAGCGGTCGATCATCCGGCGGCGTGTCTCGGGCATGGGGGATACGCCGAACTCCATACCGCGCGCGAGGGTGTGTCCGTTCCAGGGCGGAAAGGCGCGGCTGTGGTTCTCTTCCCAGATCCCCATCCACGGAAAGTCGGCCTGCTTCCAGACGTAGCCGAAGGCCAACTCGAAACGCGGCGCGAAGGCGACGAAGCTGGCATCGGCGTGCAACGGATCCATCAGGTGCGTGGTGAAGGCGCTCGAGGCCGGCGCGACAGTGAACACGCGCAGATCGGCTTTGCCGTTCGCCGAGGTGGGCGCCAGCGGCCATTCGAATTCGATATCGGGCGGCAGATAGTCGTGCTCGCCGAAAGGGGCTTCGAAGGTCTTGGACAAAGTGGCGGTGGCGCGAAACTGCGTGGCGCCCTTCTCGAGAAACGGCGGCCCCAGCGTGACGTGCTGGGTCCAGGCAATAGCGCGATCGAACGCGCACAGGTTAAGCACGCTTTCGCGGATACGCACCGCGTCGCCGTGCAGCGCGATGCTGCGTTCGATTGACAGCCCGGCCAGCGGCAGACCGGCGACCATTCGCAGACCGCCATCCTCTTCTTCGATGTCGTACCGGGCGATGGAGCTTTCGCCGTGCACCGTGATTCCGGCAGCGGCTTCTTCGGGTGAGGGTCCGCCGAAGATATCGAGGCACAGGTTGTGGCCCATGATGCCGGCGAGCAATCTGGCTTCGGCGCCGGAGCCGTACACGTCATACGAGTTGACGTGGAAGGCCGACGGCTCAATCGAAGGCCAGGGCGGAATCCACAGCGGACTGACTCCCACGTCCTTGTGAAAAATTTCGGCGATGTGGCCGCCGCCTTCCAGAACAGTGACCCGCAGGCGATCGTTTTCGATGCTGTGCGCGCGGCGGCTGTGGAATTCGGTAACCGGCATGGACCGGACAAACTCGCTATGGAAGCATTTTAATCCAGATATTCCGAAAGCTCACCTTGCCGGTGCCTTCGATTTGCAATCCGATGAGGCCATCCTTACGAAACTTGCTCGGATCGTCGTCGATCAGGATGGACATCACGTGACCGTTGATGGAGTGGATCAGTTCGTTGCCACGCGCCACAATGTGAAGCTGGTTCCAATCGTTGATTTTGACGTAGCCGCCGAGCGCGTCGCGGTCGCCGAGGAGCGCCAGCAGGCGCGGCTTTTTGCCTTCTTCGGTGCGCACCATCTGGCCGCGCCACGCGACGATGCCGCGCTGCGTCCCGCCTTCGTAATATTGGCCGGTGTAGCGGTTGACGCCATCGAAATCGGCCTGTGGACCGCCCAGGTTCCACTTGGCATTGCCCTCGCGATCGGGCGTGCCGCGCGGCTGTCCGCTAGAGCACGGACCGCTGAGGCCGCGTCCCCCAAACCCGCCTCGTCCTGAGGGGGCACCCGGTGCGCCGGGAAAGCCGCGTCCCTGGCCAGGCTGCGGAGGAGGCTGTACGAAGCTGCGGTACTGGATACCGCTGTTGACCTGCGGCCCTTCACCGCGGATCTCGGCCTTGATTTCGAAGTTGGCCGGCTGGCCGCCCTGCCATATCATGTAGACCGTGCCGGTCGGCTTCTCGCAGGTGGATTCCGCAACTATACTGCCGTTTTCGACGTGCCAGATGCGCGTGTCGCCGTCCCAGCCCTTGAGGCTTTCGCCGTCGAACATGGAGGTCCAGCCGGTGTGGTCGTTGAAGTCGATGGGGTCAGGCTCGGTGAAGCCGCCGAAACCGCGACCGGCGCCGCGTCCAGGACCAGCTCCCGGCGCACCGGCCGGCGGGGCATTCTGCGGCTGCTGAGCCACTGAATCGGCCATGCCGATGAACAAGGTGCAGACAGCGATGGTAAGGATGCGCGGAACTCTCATGCGCGAGCCTCCTGGTGGTACAAGGTCTGGATTAGAAAATCAGGCGGTCCTTCTTGGCTTCGATTTTGGCGATGTCGATGCCGGGCACCTTCTTCAAATCCTCGATCGACTTGAACGGGCCATTCTTGTCGCGGTACTCGATAACGGCGCGAGCCTGCGACCGCAGCAGGCTCAGCCCGGATTCGAGATCGATGGCGCGCGCTTCGTTGATCTTGATTCGTGGCACCTCTTCGCCGGGATAACTCTTGGCGAGGTAATCGACCACCATCTGAAAGTCTTTGTCCGTGCCTTTGGCGCCCAGGCTGATCATTTTGTCAACGGTGGCCTGCCAGCCGGCTTTATCCTGCCGCGGCGCGATGGAGCGGGCGAGTTCGTGGCACTGCGTGCAGATGGCCTGTGTTTCGGTGCGTCCCGGACCGTCCGGCAGTTGGCACCAAGCCGCCGCGCCGAAACTGGCCGCTGCGCAGGCCGCAAGTAAGAGTTGACGTATCATTTCAATGCTCGATGGGGAAGCCGAAGGCATACAGCGTGCCATCGGCGGTGCCCAGCATCACCTGCGAATCGCCGGCAGAAAGACCGCTCTCGGCGACTGCGGAAGCAATGATCTTGCCGCTGTTCCAGAGTTGCTTGCCGGTGGCCGAATCGAGCGCGTAGAGCACGGCCGGCGTTGAGCGACTGCCCTTGGAGGCGGCGAACACCACACCGTTGACGATCATCGGCGCGACCGGCGAAGCGATTTCGGGCGACACCCAGGCGGTCTCGAGGGCCGGGCCGCCTTCGCGATCGACCACCTTCCAGGCACGGATGGCGCCCGCGGTGTTGCCGATCAGCCAACGCGTGCCGCCCGCATCCTGCCACGTCGCGAGCGAATCGGGTGAAGCTTCGACCGTGGCCGTCGAGAGCGCCGTGTGATGATCGGCGCCGCCCAGCGACTTGGTGTCGAGCAGCAGAATTTTGCGGCCTTTCGACACCACCGCCACAAGGGCCTTGTCCTTGTATTCGAACATCACCGGCGAAGACACCATGTCCTGGCCGCCGGCGTAGGAATCTTTGGGCTGCAGCGTTTTGGCTTCGAGCGCGGTCACGCCCGCGGCACTGCCGGCGGTCGCCACATACAGAGTGCCATCGGGGCCGATGGCCGGTCCCTCGGCGCCGGCGACCGATCCACCCGTGGCCGCCCAAGTGCTCAGCTGTTGGGTAATCACATTCACCGCGGACACGCCACTCACCGCGCCGCAACCGCCTGAGGTCGCGACATAGGCGACGTTGTCGATGAGGATCAAGCCGCGTGCCCCCGCGCCAGGCTGCACGAACTTGATTGGGTCAGCGGATTTCTCGCCGCTGGAGAGGTACACACTGTGCAGCATGCCGTCGCTGGTGAGGATGAAAAGCGAATTCTGCACGCGGCGGGCGTTGGGGTCTGGAGCGCCGCGACCGAGTCCGCGTCCCGCGCCGGGAAAAGCGGGAATATTCGCAGCGGGGGCCGCCGTTGGCAGAGTGATGGCCCCCTGCAAGGGCTCGCCGACGCCGCTCCGCGCCGCCGTGCTGCGACCGGAACCGCCACCCCGTCCATTCGGAGCCATCGGAAATGCCGCCACGCCCGGCCGCACCACCAGAGGCACCGTCGATACGGCGCAGCCGGCGGGCAGCGTCGCGGCCGGCGCCAGATGATCGTGCCACTCCAGCCGCGAAAGGTCGGTGTCCACTGTGTACACGTTGTCGCCGGCGCCGCCAAGGAACGCGAACGAGCGGAAGCCGCGGTAGCCGATGTAGCGGCCGATCAGGATCGCCGGACCGAGAATGCCCGGCTTATCCTTGGCGAGGCCGATTTTCCAGGTCAGTGCGAAGCCCGGCTTCGACAGGCTGTCCTTGGAAATCTTCGGGTCAGTGCGCACCCAACTGGAGCGCTGCGCATCGAAGGCCGCCGTGCTCCAGTCGTTGGCGCCTCTGCCGAACTGCGCCTGCGCCGCCGGCGACAGCAGCACGGTGAATGCGATCGGTAGGAATATCGCAGCCGAAAATTGCCGCATAAAGCTCCCTTCTCCCTGGCGCCCGCGAGCGCCGCAATCCTTACTTGCCCAGCGCCTGCCCGATGGCCTGTTCGGCCAGCGGAGCCATCACCGCATAGCCTGCGTCGTTGGGCATCAGACCGTCCACGGTCAGGTCCTTCTTGAAATCGCGGCCCTCCGCGAGCGCCGCATAGTAATTCAGATACACCGAGCCGCTCTCAGCCGCGTACTGCTTGATCCATCCGTTCAGCCCGATGATCTTGCCCTGCGGCCGCAGGCCCGTCTGCTTCTTATAAAAATCCGAAACCGGCGTCACCGAACACAGCACGACGCGGATGCCATGCAGCCTGGCAAGCTCGACCATCGACTCAAAATTCTCAGCAATCGTTCCTTCGGTGGCGGGACCGGTGGCGCCGGCGAGATCGTTTGAACCGGCCATGATTACCACCACTTTGGGCTGCAGCGCGATCACATCCTGGCGGAAGCGAATCAACATCTGCGGGGTGGTCTGGCCGGCGATGCCGCGATTAATATACGGCTTGCCCGGAAAAAACCTGGCGGGGCCCTGGCCCCATCGCTCGGTGATCTGATCGCCCAGAAAGACCACGCGATTCTCGCCCTGCTTGGGATGCGGCAGTTCGGTATCCTCGCTGCCGTAGCGGTTCAACCCCGCCCAATCCATCAGCAGCTTGCGTTGCACTTCGAGGCGATGCTGCAGCAGGCCGGCATCCGACGGCCCGGCACTCTGCGCGGTCGCGCTAACTGCCAGCGCGATGGCTGGCAGCACTCTGCAGAGGACCCTCAGCATGATTTGTCCCGAAATGCCCTGACCCCGGCCGCGCACAGGCTTATTTCTTGATGCCGAAACAATACAGCATGCTGTCGAAGGTGGCGATGTAGACGCGCCCATTGGCCAGTGAGAGGCCGCTCCAATGGTTCCAGGAAGCGATCTGGTTGCCGCTCGACCACAGTTCCTTGCCAGTCTGGGCATCGAGCGCATACAGCACGGCGCGAGTCGAGCCAGGGATGCGGCGCTCCGCGGTGTCTTCCAGGCCGCTCTCGGGATACGCCTGATCGGTATCTTCGCCGTTGCCGTAGGCGAAGATCACGCCGTTGGCGATCACCGGGGGCTCGGCACGGTTCATGTCGCGCGAAATCCACGCGGGCGTCAACTGCAACTTGCCGTTTTTCTCTTCGACCTTGAACGCGACGATCGCGCCGTCCTTCACTTCGCCGTTTTCGATAGGCGCGTGAAACTGCGAATGCTTCTTGCCCCAGATGGGGGTCAGCACCCAGCGGGTGCCTTTGGAATCTTCCCAGCTCGCGAGCGATCCCCAGATGCCCGCCGAGGCGAAATTCACATCCTCATTGCACAGCAGCGGCGAGCGGTAGAGCGGCGTGCGGTGATCGTCGCCGCCGATCGAAGCGGTGTCCATCAGATAGAGGCGGCATTCCTTGCCGGCATCTACCATCAACTCCTTGCCCTTATAGTCGAAGATCACCGGCGTGACCTGCATATCGAGGTCGCGCTTCACCAGCCACTCGGCGTTGGACGGACCGTAGTAATCCACCAAGTCGAGCGATTTGGTTTTGGGATTCTGCTGCACGCCGATAATGCCATCGCCATAGGTGCCGTTTTCGGGATCCCAGCGCCCATCGCCCGTGCCCGTGTACATGGTGCCGTTGGAGCTGATCGCCGGGCCGGTGCGACCCCACATGCCGCCGCCCGCAGGCCCCCAGGAGCCGACCTTGTTGGTGGCGAGATCGTAAGCGTACACGTCGTTGGGATTGCCGCCGCAGCCTTGCGCCGTATGGGTGTAGAGGACGTTATTGAACAGGTTCAGGGCGTAAGGCTTACCGTTCGGCGGCACGAACTTGGCCGGCGGCTTGACGTCTTCGCCATCGGACGCGTTCAACTGGTGCAGCATGCCGTCCCAGGAGACTGCGTAGACGGTGTACTTGCCAGGCGTGCCGGTGGGCGCGATGACCGGCGTCGCGGTGATGCCGCCGGGGCAGAGGATGCCGCCGCCGCGTCCGCCATTGGCCGGCGGCGTCCAGGTGCTGACGAAATGTTTCTTCCAGAGCACTTTGCCGGTCTCGACGTCGATGCCGTAGAGATTGTCGGAGACGCCCGTTTCGATGAGCACCTCTTTCGGTCCGGCCGGTGTGTTCAGGCGCCCGATGATGAGGGGCGGGAACAGCGAATGCATCTGGCGCGGCTCGTTATCGAGCTTGATCTTCCACAGCAGCTTGGTGTCTTTCACGGTAGAAGGCGAGAAGATTTTTTCGTCCCTCTGCCAGGCGGTCCGTTTGACATCATAGCCATCGGTCAACCAATCCGCAGCGGAGATCGTCAGAAGGCCGGAAAGAGCCACCAGGATTACCCAGGGTCGTCGCATCGTTTACCTCGTGAACAACTGCAATTTTACATCTGCACCGCGCCTCACGGCTGTTGGCGGGGCAGAGAGCCGGCTGGAAAGCGGCGCTCCCCTGCCCCGCGCCGGCGTCAGAACCGGATGCGCGCCGACAGTGCCACGTGGCGGGCCTGCACCTGCGCGCTCTGGATGGTGCCGAAGGCGGCGTTGGTGTTCGCGCCGCTCGCGAAGTTCAAGGTCAGCGAAGTATTCGGGTTGCTGGGGTTGAAATGGTTGAGCGTGTTGAAGCTCTCCACGCGCAGTTCCAGGGTCGCGCGCTCCTTGATACGGGTCATCTTGGCCAACGACAGGTCCAGATTCCACAGCCACGGACCGTAGAACAGGGTCGGCGGCGTGTTGCCGATGCCCAGGGAGTTGGCCGGCGGCAGCGTGAAATTGGCGGCGTTCAGCGGAACCTGCAAATCGGCGCTGGTTGTCTTAGAAGGCAATTGCCCGGACGGCAGGAAATCATTGCTCCCCATCTGGCAGCGGAACGGCAGATAGGCGGTCGGAGTGCCGGTCCAATATTGCGAGGGCTGACCGGTGGCGCCGCAACTCACGGTATACGGAGTGCCGGCGAAGATCGATCCGTTGCCGTTCAGGTACCAGCCGTCCAGGACAGCTTTGGTGAACGCGTTGTTCCACAATTTGCTGCCGCCCGGAATATCGTAAGCGACGTTGAAGTTGACGGCGTGGCGCCGGTTGACCACGTTCTTGGTCAGTTGGGCGTTGACCTGCTGCAACAGCGCAGTCTGGCTGTCATTGTTGTAAACGATGGTGCGGGAGAAAGTGTAATTGAGGCCCCACTGGACCCTTCCGACGCGCCGGTTCAATTGGGTCTGCAGCGCGTTGTAATTGTTGTTGTAATTCTCGGTGTAGTCGATGATGTTGCCGATTCCGGCATAGCCGGTCAAGGCGCGGATCAGGTTGGTGGAGTAGAAGCCCGGATTGGTGGGATTGCTGGTCGGGTCGATGAACTGCGGTTGCGGGCAGCCGCCTTGAATCGGGTTGGCGCAGCCGGAGGGCTTCCAGGTGGTGAGCAACGGGACGGCATTGCTGTCGTACGTCTCGCCGTACCCATGCCGCAGCGCGTTGCCGACGTAGGCTACCTCGGCGACCAGGCCGCGGGTGATCTCGCGCTGGATCCCATAACTCCAGTTATAGGTGGCCTGCGGAATCTCGTTGGGAGTGCCGCCGATGAGGTTCTGGGGGGTGAAGACTGCCTGGGCGCCTGCCAGCGACTCGAAGCTGGTGTAGACGATCGTAGGCGCCAGGAAGTTGGGCGGCACCATCAAAGGTCCCTGGCCCGCGCTGAGAGCTCCGATGTAGTCCACCGTCCAGTTGCGGCCCGTGATGATGCCGAAGCCGCCGCGCATGGCGGTCTTGCCGTCCCCGAAGATGTCCCAGGCGAAACCGACGCGAGGCGCGACCTGGATGGGCGCCACGTTGAAGAAGTGAGTCTGGTAGTACTTGATGCCGGAATAAGGCAAGCCGCCGGCGGCATAGGAACTGGTGTCGAAGGTGCCCTGCCGGACGTAGGGGAAGACCGTGCCGGTCTTGGGGTTGACCGCGATCTTGTCGGCCGTGGGGCAGGTGCTGGTGGTGACTGCGACGGAGCAGCCCGGGTAAAGCAACTGTCCAACCGCGCTTCCATTGTAGGACGCGGCGTTGAACAATCCCAGGGTGCCGCCCTTGGAATTCAGGTCACCCACTCGGCTGAAACGCGCGCCGTAGTCGATCGTCACGCGGCGGCTGACCTTCCAGGTATCCTGCAAATACCATTCGAGCTGCGAGTAGCGCGCGTGGTTCACCAGCTTTGTATTGTCGTCGCCGTAGGCGAACATGCTCCCCAGTAACGCATTGGAATAGGGGTAGCCGGTGTCCAGGGGATTGGAGCGGTCCGAACCGAAGTAGTAAGTTCCGGCAGCATTGTACACCGAGTACACGCTGACGTTGCGAGCCATTCTCTCGTAATAGGCTCCCGCTTTGAAAGTGTGCGGACCTTTGACCCAGCTCACTTTGTCCTGCAGGGTCTGCAACTGGTCGGTGCCGGTGAAGGGCCAGCGGCTGTCCAGGCTGAACGTGGGAGCGGCGGTTACGCCTTGCCCGGAGGACTGAGCGCTGAAACCCGAAGGCAGGCCGAAGTTGACCGCCGGCAACAGGTTCAGGATGTTGCTGCCCTGGTTGATTCGCGGCAGCGTCAGCGCGTTGCCGTTGGCGTCTTTCAACGGCAGCAGGCTCTGCGCGTAGGTCCTGGCGCCGCCGGTGGAGGTATTGGCGCTGGCATCGCTCAGCGGCTCGACGCCCTGCCTGCCGCGGTTGATGCCCCAACTGAACTCGCTGATCAGAGTCGGACTGATGGTGTAGACCAGGGTCGCCAGGGCGCCGGAGGACTGCACGTGATAGCTGTCGGGAAATTGGCCCCAGGCGCCTCCGGGAGGTCCCACGGTAGTGTTGTAGCCGTTCTGCGCCTGGTAATCCTGCAGCAGGCGCACGAAGGTGGTCACTTTCGGGGAGAAGTTGTAGTCGATGCGGAGGATCTTATCGTCCAGCGGCCGCGACTGCGGCAGGACGGCGCGGAAATTGTATCCGCGGTTTCCGGTCGGATCCAACGCCAGGCCCTGGGGAGCCGGCATCGGGAACAGGTTCAGCATGGCCTGCCCCTGCGGGCTGATGCGGTTTGAGGGGATGATGTTGCCGGGGAACGGCGCCTGGGTGGTGGGATCGATGACTGGAATCAGGACGCCGGTGGTCGTTACCGTCTGGGAGAAATTCCCCTGGCGTTCCAGCGCGCTAGGCATGGTGTACGTGTTGTTGGTGACCGTAGTGTTGAACAGCTTGTCGTACGAGAAGAAGAAGAACAGCTTCTGACGAGCCTTGTTGAATCGCGTGCCCGGGACGATCAGCGGGCCGCCAATCGTGCCGCCGAAATTCTGATAGCGGTAGCGCGGCCTCGGAACGTTGGTGAGGTTATTGAAGAACTCGTTGGCGTTCAGACTCTCATCGCGGTAGTAGTCGTAGATGGTGCCGTGGAACTGACGCGTGCCGTTCTTGGTACTCAAGGTCAACTGCCCCGCGGTGCGGCCGCCGTACTCGGCGGTGTAGTTCTCAATCAGCAGTTTGACTTCGCTGATGGAGTCGACCGACGGGTTGATATATCCGGTGTTGAGGTTGCCGGAATCCTGACTGGCCGCGCCGTCCATGTTCAGAATGATCTGGCCCTGCTGCCCGCCATTGACTCCAGGGATGCCACCGCCGTTCCAGCCGCGATAGTCGTACGACTGCGCCAAGGACTGCACACCGGGCAGCATCATGATGAGGCTGACGGGATTGCGGCCGCGAGTCGGATCGTCCAGGATTTGTTTGAGGTTCATGTCCATGGAGCGATCGGAGCTGTCGGTAGCGACGTGCACGGCGTCGGCCTGCACTTCGACCGAGCTGCTCACTTCGCCGACTTCCAGGTGGACTTCATGCAAGTCCACGCGTTCCTGGGCAGCGACCGTGATGCCTTTCTGATCGGCGGCCTTGAAGCCCGGGTGCGTGACATGCAAGCTGTATGAGCCGGGAACCAGGCCGGTAAAAATGAAAGAGCCGTTAGATTCGGTGAGGAATGTGTGGACGGTTTGAGAGAGATCGTGGGTTAACTGGACTGACGCGCCGGGTACCACCGCGCCCGCCGGATCGACCACAAGTCCCGAGATTCCGCCCGTGACGCTTTGGGCACTGGCATTTGGCAGCAAGGCCAACAAGCCGACCATCATCCCCGTTAAGATCTGTAATCTACTCACGGCCAACCTCCAAAGTTTTCAAATCTTGCGATATTTGGGCAGGCGCCTCCCACGAGGCGGAAGAAAGGAATGCGGCGCTATGGCTCGAAGTCAGGAATTCGCGCGGCGATCGCGCGACCGTTTGAGAGTGGGCCGCGGGCCTCAAGGCCGGCAGGCACGAATCGTACGCAACGAGCAAGCGAGACTTCATGGATCGCCTCCAGATCGGAGCCGTTGAAGGATGCGGAAAGGCCGATCGTGTGTAAGAAACTGGACACTCCGGGAGGTGCGGAGCGATGGTGCGCTGCGCAGGCGGCGAATGCCGTAGTCGATGGCCGACGACGCGGCCGGCACTCGACCGGGGCGATGCGGATAGTCCCGGCATCGAGCCGCGGTGCGGCATCGCAGGCGTCTGCGACATCATGGTCGCGTACATTCAGCGTCCCCCTTGAAACGTATCAATCCCGCGCAGTGGCATCAGCATATCGCCGCCTCCGCCCCCTTGTCAAGTAAAAATTCCCGGTTCCCCTCCCGCGCTTGACACGTCATCGCATCAATGGGTACGCTACAAAAGCTCATCGGACTTCAGCGCATTCCGTCGCTCACCTGAAGCCCGGCTTCATTCCGCAGTCAAGGAGAGGGCGCTTATGACTCCCCAGGCCGAACGAGCCGCCGCCGTTACCGCCGTTCCGAAAATCACCACCCGAGCCAGCCTCATCCGCGAGGCGCTGGCCCAAGGCGAAGGCGCTGTGCGCCTGGCGCCCTGCTGGGTGCCCCGGTCCTTTCTGATGCCCGGAGGGCGCCTGAAGCTGGACCCGCGCGACCTCTACATCCTTGGCGGCCACCGCGGAGGCATCGACGAACGCTGGTTCTCTTCCACCACTCAGGCCGCCAACGGTCCACTTACCCCCGAAGACGAGGGGCTGAGTTATATCGAGTTTCACGGCAAGAAAGTCCTGCTGAAGGAAGGTATCGAGACCCTGGGCGACCTTTTCCTCGGCAAGGAAGTGATGGAGCGCGAAGGCGGCTGGAACTTACTTTGCAAGTTCTTCGACAACTTAGGCCCGATTCCGCACCACTTACACCAGACCGACGAATTCGCCGCCCGCGTCGGGCATAAAGGTAAGCCGGAAGCTTACTACTTCCCGCCGCAATATAACTTCAAAGACAATAACTTTCCTTACACGTTTATGGGCCTCGAACCCGGCACCACGCGGGACGACGTGCGTCATTGCCTGGAGCGCTGGAATGAAGGCGACAACGGCATCCTGTATCATTCGCGCGCTTATAAATTGAAGCCCGGCAGCGGATGGCAGGTGGACCCGGGCATTCTGCACGCGCCAGGCTCGCTGGTCACTTACGAGCCTCAGGTCAACTCCGATGTCTTCGCCATGTATCAATCGTTGGTGGAAGGCCGCACGGTGCCATGGGACTTACTGGTGAAGGACGTTCCCGCCGAGCATCATCACGACCTGGACTACATACTCGACATGCTGGATTGGGACGCCAACACCGACCCCGAATTCGCCAGGCATCGTTACTTCGATCCACAACCCGCGGGCGATCCGGCCGAAATGCAGGATGCCGGTTACAGCGAAAAATGGGTGGTCTTCACCACCGCGCATTACTCCGCCAAAGAACTGACCGTGCTGCCCGGCCGCACGGTGACGATCAAGGACGCCGCGGCTTACGGCACCATTCTCGTGCAGGGCTACGGGACCTTCGGCAAGCATGAAATCGAAACGCCCACGCTGATCCGCTACGGCCAGATGACCAAGGACGAGTTGTTCGTCTCCGCGGAAGCCGCCGCCAACGGGATCACCATCGTCAATCGCAGCGACGCGGAGAATCTGGTGTTCCTGAAGCACTTCGGTCCAGGCAATCCCGACGCGCCGTCCTCGCGCAATTGATCCTGTTCCGCGTTTGTCTTCGGTGGCGAGCGGCATTATGCTGGTGGTCACCATGACTCGCCAGGAATTCCTGAAGCTTTCCGCCGCCGCGATGGCCTCTGCCGCGCCCGCGCAGCAGCGTCCTAACCCCGACCTGGGATTCACCGATACACCCATGGAACCGGGCATGCCGTGGCACGTCCACGACCCCGCGCGGCCGCATCCGAAACAAGTGTCTCCGGCATCCGTGCCCGGCGGCCCGCCGTCCGATGCCATCGTACTCTTCAGCGGCAGCGATCTTTCGGCATGGTGCCAGCGAGGCCAGGGCGACGCGAAGGGCACCATGGTGGACCCGCAGTGGAAGGTCGAGAACGGCTACTTCACCGTCGGGACGGGCGGCGACCTGCTCAGCCGCCAGAAGTTCGGGGATTGCCAACTGCACGTCGAATGGTCGTCACCGTCCGAGGTCCGCGGCAACAGCCAGGGGCGCGGCAATAGCGGCGTCCTGCTGATGAGCCGCTACGAAATTCAGGTGCTGGACGCCTGGGAAAATCCCACCTACGCCGATGGCCAGGCCGGCGCCATTTACGGACAGTGGCCGCCGCTGGCCAATCCGGCGCGCCGTCCGGGCGAGTGGAACACCTACGACATCGTCTTCGAAGCGCCGCGGTTCGAAGGCGGCAACGTGGTGAAACCGGCGTTCGCAACGGTGTTCTATAACGGCGTGGTGGTGCACAATCGCAAGGAAATCATGGGCGCGATGGTCTATCGCCAGGTAGCCCACTATGCCGCGCACGATCCGGAAGAGCCGCTCATGTTACAGGACCACCACAATCCGGTGCGGTACCGCAATATCTGGATCCGGCACCTGGGAACGTACGATCGCGCCTGAATCGGCGTAACGCTAAGCCGTTCATTCGATGGACGGTTCATGCAGCAGACGAGATCCTTTTAGTACCTCTGGTACTCTAGTCGGGTACTAGATCCCTTGGTCCGCCCGGGAACGTTGTTTTTGCCCTCCGCAATCTCTACCATGGGATCTGACGAAAAGAACCATTCGTCACACTTTAGAGCCGGGACATCGGAAGCATTTGAGCGGGATGATCCAATTCGGAGCTCGCGGTATCGCGACGGCGTTGCTGGTGCTCGCGCTGGCACCGGCGTCGCGCGCCACCAGTTTCATCTCGCTCGTCAATGCCAACAATATCGACCTCCTGCAACTGGCCACTTCCGGCTCCAGCGAGATCAGCAACGCGATCAGCTCCACGGCGAATGAAGCGATCGTTCAGGGTACCGGCACGATCACCAGCAGCGGCGGCACGACCCTGAGCGGCGGCGAGTTTTACTTCTCTTCGCTTACCCAGGTCCCCAACTGCTCGCAGACTACCAAGGGCTGCACGGTGGATGCCTCCGACCTCTCGGTATCCGGCGGCAACCCCAACGGTGTCCTCGATGGGCATGCGGTCACGGACTACAACACCGCCACGGGCCTGACCACGACGGTGAATGAGGGCAACATCAATAACCCCGGCACCGCCCCTACCATCGCCGCTACCGGCCAATTGACGGTCGCTGCGATCAGCGGTCTCACTCTCACCAGCGCCGGTAAGAACCTGACACTCAACGGCACTGCGGCGGATGTCTTCGTCTTGAAAATCAGCGGAAGTATGAATCTGGGCAATGGCGACAGCATCGTACTGACCGGGGGAATCCTGCCGCAGGATGTGCTGTTGGTGTTTACCGGCTCGACCGCACAGAGCATTACTCTTTCCGGCGGCACGGTCAACGGCACATTGCTTGTCGATAATCCGCACTACACCCTGACACTGGACGGCACCATCAACGGTATGGTGGTCGCCGATAATACCGTCACCGTCGGGGCCAACAGCACCGGCTTGACTATCAATGGCGGCGTCAACACCTTCAACCCCGCCCCCGAGCCCGGCACCTGGACCATGGGACTCGCCGGTTTCGCGGGGATCGGCCTCTGGCGCTTCCGCCGCGCCAGGCGTACTCACGCCAACGGCAATTCCTGACCCGCCTTCGTCTCGCGGTCGTGATAATCGATGAGCTCCCGGAACTCCTCGGCCGGCCGCCCCGATCCTACCTCCGCCACCAGCTTGCAGGTCGCGAAGCGCTGCGTCTTGGCATTGTACTCGCGCTCCCAGACGGCAAACTGCTCGCGTGCAATGGTTGTTTCGAACGGGAACTCCGCCGGCGGATTGAGCATCCCGCAGCGCCACGGCTTCGGCGTCAGCCGCGCGCGGAACGACTCCTGCGTGCGGCACAACCTCCGGTATAGCGGATCGGCCTTGTATTCCTCCAGCAGCGACTCCGTCTCGGCATCGCCCGGCCGGTAGGGCGCATCGACGATCATCAGCCGGTAACCAGCCGCGGTGCGGTAGAGGCGCGCTTTCCGGCCGTGCCGTTCGGTGATCGCCTTCACCCGTTCCACCAACGGATCGCTCTTGGGCTTCCCGAAGAGGCCGGAGAAGATGTTGCCCAGGCCCGCGCCGGCAGGCTGCCCATCGATGTCAGCGAACAGCAGGCGAGCCGCGTTCAGCACCAGCGCACCATAGGCGTTGCGCGTGACAATGCCTTGTCCCGATGAGAATTCCCGAATCAGAGGCTCCGGCAGCGGGCGGTCGCCATACGGATAGCGCTGGCCGCTGGAACCTGCTGCGATCCGCTCAGCCACTCGTCGGGCGATGCCGCTCGCGACGGCGCGCGCTGCGTCGATGCTCTCGTCCGACCAACCGCGCGCGGTGGCACGGATGCGCTCTCCCTTCGACGTCCAGGCTTCGCCATCTCCGCGGGTCCAGTAGCGCGCAATTTTCATTGGGACATTGTAGTCCCGGAGTGCCTCCCCGCGCGATTAATTACGCCGCCCACCCGAGGGACGCGGCGCGGTGGCCTGCTTCAGCAGATCGTCGAATTGCGCCCGCGTCATCTTCAGTTTGTCCGGATGCGCGTCGATCCACTTGGCAAGCGCGGCGTACTTCGCGGCCGTCCAGCCGCCTTCGAACTCCGCGCCATTGGTCCCCTGGCGGTTCAATTCAAAATTGAAAGCGTCCTGCAGATTGGTGAACTCCGCCTTCACGATGGCCGCCTCCGCCAGGATCGCGGGAATGAAAATCACGCCGTCCTGCTTGGCCAGCACCAGGTCGCCCGGCAGCACCACGGCCCGCCCGATGCGCACCGGCACGTTGATTCCGGTAAGCTGCATCTGCGCCCAGGCCGAAGGATCGTAGCCGCGGTAGAACCCGTTCAGGTTGACGATCGCGCGGTTCTCCTCCGCGTCGCGAATGCCCGCGTCGAACACAAACCCGGAATGCGTATGCGCCGCAATTCCGCTGCCCAGGTTCGAGCCGATGATGGTGCCTTCCACGATCTTGCCGTACCCATCCACCACCATCGTGTCGCCCATCTTCAGCTCATTGATCACCCAGCTATTCGTGCCGCTCACACGACCTTCGGCCTTGCCTTCCGCCGCCACGGCGTTCGACATATCCGGCCGTCGCGGCATGAACTGCGCTGTCAGCGCCCGGCCGGCGAAGGGCTTTTCGACGTGCAGCGCCTGCCACCCGCCCTCGAACTGATTCACATACCCCTGCCCGCGGAGATAATCCCAGACGTCCTCGATCGAGACATCCAGGGCGCGCTCCAGCAGACTATCCGCGACCTTGGGCCGCCCGTCCGGGAAGCGCTCGCCCTTCCAATCCGAGGTGTAGAACAGGATCTGCTCCTTATTCGGCTTGATCTGAGCCGAAGCCAGTGACGTGACACACAGCAGGCACGCCATCGAAACGATCCCGGCGGGGTTTCTCATACAGGTTTCTCCTCCCCTTAGTGATACCGCGATTCGGCCGGCCCGGCGAGGCGAATCGGGCGCCACCCGCGCGACATCCCATGCCCATATGGATTTGCAACTGGACGGAAAAAGCGCCCTGGTCACCGGCTCGACCGCCGGCATCGGACTCGCCATCGCCACCGCACTCGCGCGTGAAGGCGCCGCCGTAATCGTCAACGGACGCACGCAGGAGCGCGTGGATCGCGCTATCGAGACCAGCGGCGCCGCGCAGGGCATTGCCGCCGATCTGGGCACCGAGGAAGGCGCGCGCGCCGTCGCCGAGCGCTTTCCGGCCGTCGATATTCTGGTGAACAACCTGGGTATCTTTCAAACCACACCCTTCGAAGAGATTTCCGACGACGAATGGCGCCGATTCTTCGAAATCAACGTGCTCAGCGGTGTCCGGCTCAGCCGCCAGTATCTTCCCGCCATGAAGCAGCGC
>Ga0335085_10003696_pt1 | contig 26130 bp, 20 predicted proteins | sample Lox_Sample_45_FD_206712 | JGI IMG/M metagenome (GOLD analysis project Ga0335085, IMG submission 206712) | Soil microbial communities from Loxahatchee National Wildlife Refuge, Florida, United States - Lox_Sample_4.5 | ecosystem: Environmental > Terrestrial > Soil > Wetlands | place: USA...
CGCCGCAATCCCACCTGTTTGAGCAGCGGCATCACGGCGCGCTCGAAGTAGGCGAGTTCCTCGTGATAGTCGAGAAAGCCGAGAATCACGCCCTCGATTCCCATCGCGCTTATCGTCTTGAGCTGATCCACCGCCTGCTCGGGCGTGCCGACGATCGGATAGCCGCCCCATCCGAGGATGAAGCGTTCGCCGAAGCTCCGGATCTGCTCTTGAAACGAGCCGCTCTCGATTCCCAGCACCTTCATGATGTTGGTCGCGGCTCCCCAATCGCCCTTGTCGAGGATCTCGCGCCGGACCTCCAGGGCTTCGCGCTCGTTATCGCGGCAGATCATCATCGCATAGGTCATGGCGCCGATTTCTCGCCGGTATCCGTGCGCGCGCCGGCGCAGATCGGCGATCACTTCCCGGCCATGCTCGATCGTATCGAGCGTGAGGAAATTAAAATCGACCTCGCGCGCCGAAAACTCGAGCCCCGCGGGCGAGTTGCCCGCGTTTACCAGCACCGGATACGGCTTCTGCAGCGGCTTGGGATGGGCCTGGCCCTGGCTGATGCGGAAATATTTGCCCTCGAGATCGAACGGCTCTTCCTCGGTCCACAGCCGCTTGACGATTCTGAGCCACTCGGCGCCGAAGGCGTAGCGTTCGTCGTGCTCGCGCTGAGGCGCGCCGAACATCTCCATCTCGGGCGTGAACCAGCCCATCACCAGGTTCAAGCCGAAGCGTCCGCGCGAGATGTGATCGACGGTCACGCTCTGCTTGGCCGCGACGATCGGATGGACGGTCGGCACGTGCGAGGTCGAAAAGACCATGATGCGCTCGGTCGCCGCCGCGAGCCCCGCCGCCCAGGTGTAGGTTTCAAAGCAGGTGCCGTTGAAATCGGTGGTGCCGCCGAACCCGCGCCAGCGCGCGATCGGCACCAGCATCTCGAACCCCATCGCTTCGGCGTGCCGCGCGATCGCGAGGCTGTGCTCCCACGTCGCGCGGTAGGTGGTCTCGGCGTGGGAGACGGTCAGGCCGTTGCTGCAGTTGGTGCCGAAGAGCCCGAGCTTGAGTTTCTGATCGTTGTAGAGCGGACAGTTGGGGCGCTCGAGTATAGCCGTTCGTGCCATTCGCCTGTAACTACTGCTTCTGTGCCGCAAGCCACGATTCGGTTTCGACGAGCGTTGCCTTGAGCTTCTCGATCAGCAGATCGATCTCCCGGGCGGTGATGATGAGCGGCGGCGACATGCACACGCTGTCGCCGACCGCGCGGATCAGCAGCCCCTGTTCGCGCGCCGTGTCGCGGAAGTGGGCGCCGACGCCAAGCGCCTCCGGGAACGCCTCGCGCGTGCGCGGATCGCGCACCAGTTCGACCGCGGCCATCAGGCCGAGCGCGCGGATATCACCCACGATCGGCGAGCTGCGCAGCTCCTGCAGCCGCTGGCCCAGCCGCTCACCCATCTTGCGCGCGTTTTCGACGACGCCGTCGCGCTCCATGATCTCGAGCGTCTTGAGCCCGGCCGCACAGCACGCCGGATTGCCCGTGTTGGTAAAGCCGTGCCACACCGCCGCGCCGGCCGGCGACTCCAGCAGCGTCTTGTATATCCGTTCGTGAACGATCACCGCGCCGAGCGGCAGATAGCCGCTGCTGATGCCTTTGGCGCACGAGATGATGTCCGGGCGGACGTCCCAGTGCTCGCAGGCGAACATCTTGCCGGTGCGCCCCGCGCCGGTGATGACTTCGTCCGCGACCATCAGCACGTCGTACTTGTCGCAAATCTGACGGATGCGCGTCCAATATTCCTTGGGCGCGGGAATCACGCCGCCCGCCCCCATCACCGGCTCTGCGATGAAGAAGGCGACCCGGTCCTGCCCCTCGGCGAGAATCGCTTTTTCGAGTTCGTCAGCGCACGCGACCGCGCAGGAGGGGTATTCCTTGCCGAGCGGGCAGCGATAGCAGTAAGGCGGCGCGATGTGCCGCACGTCGGGCAGCATCGGCTCGAAGAACTCGTGGAAGTGATCGATCCCGGTCAGGCTCGCGGCGCCGCACGACGAGCCGTGGTAGCCCTTGATGCGGGCGATCGCGACCGTCTTGTGCTTGAAACCGCGCAGGCGCTGGTACAGCCGCGTAATCCGGATCACCGATTCATTGGCTTCCGAACCTCCGCTGGTGAAAAAGACACGGTTGAGCGCGGGCGGCGCCAGCGCGGCGAGCCGCGCGGCGAGCTCGATCGCGGGCGGCGTCGAGATGTTGAGCAGCCCGAGATGGAACGACAGCGTTTCGAGCTGCTGGGCGACCGCGTCGGCGATTTCCTTGTTGCCGAAACCGAGATTGACGTTCCAGATCGCCGAGCTGCCGTCGAGATACTGCTTGCCGTTGGCGTCCCATACGTAAACGCCCTTGCCGCGGGCGATGATCAGCGGGCCCTTGGCCGCATGCTCGGCGGGCGACGCGAAACCCGGCAGTTTGTGCTTGCGATCGAGTTCTTCGAGCCTCTTCGCGTCGATTTCAAAACGCAGCGCGCTCTTCGCGCCCGCCGGTTTCTGTGCCGTAGCCATGAAAGCTTCTCCTGTTTTCCGATTGCGCTGCCGCGCCGCCGCTCCTAGAGTCTCGGGCGGGTTTCAGGCGCCGGATTTTCCTCTGAGCGCCCCGCGCCATTTGGCCGTGGCCTCGCGATCGACGGCGAGCGACTCGTCTTCTGCGCGCCCGGCGAACATCACGCCGTACACCTGCCGCGCCTGCTCCGGCGTAACCAGTCCCTCGAGCACGTCCGTCCGCACCATCTCGGGATCGCGATCGAGCGGGCTGCCGTAGCCGCCGCCGCCGCTGTCCATGCCGACTATATATTCGCCGGGCTGGATCTGCTCGGCCGACACCGAGGGCAGCTCGTGCTCGTCGCCCTCGCGATCGATCTTGGCCGCGTAGCAGGCCTCGCCCGTATGCCCGCCGAGCACGCCTTTGGGCGGGTTGTGGTGGCCGTCGAGCGGATAGACCACGGTCATCGCGTCGTTGCGGGGGCCGTATTCCACGCGCGCGCCGGGCGCGCCGCGGAAGCGGCCCGCGCCGCCCGAGTCGGCCACCAGCCGAATTGCCCGGTAGATGATTGGATATTTCTGCTCATCGATCTCGATGCTGTCGCGATACATCAGGCCCGCCACCACGGGCAGGCCGTAGTTGATCCAGCCGTCGTTGTGCGGGGTGCCCGGGCCGCCGTTGGCGCTGATGAAAAGCTGGTTGACGTAGGGCGCGCCGCCGCGGCGAAAATCGCCGCCCGAAATAACCCCGTAGCCGGGGCCCATCCCGAGGCCGCCCTCGGCAAGCCCGTATCCCTCGCCGAGCTGGGCGAACGCGGCCTGCGTGATGTTGACCAGGCGGTCGCCGATATTGGTGGTCGCGACCGAGCACGAGGTCGGAAAGCGCGGGATTCCGACCACGCAGTTCTCGCGCAGATGCACCGTGATGCGCCGGAAGCTGCCGGCGTTGTGCGGCACGCCCGGATCGATCGAATTGAACAGTCCCGTCACCGTGTTGTTGATCGCGCAGGTCTTCGATTCGTTCAGCCCGCACGGCACGCAATCGATATTGTCGCGCAGATCGATCTCGACCCGGCCCTCGGCCGCGTCGATCTTGACCTTGACCTTCAGCGGCACGCCCTCGGGCACGGCGGGGAACGGATCGTGGGCGCCGGTGCCGGTGAATTCCGCCGACGGAAGCTCCTTCAGCGCATGGATCATCCGGCGCTCGGAGTAGTCGAACCACTCCCGGATGAATTCGCGAATCAGCTCCTTGCCGAACTTGGCGGTCAGCTCCTTCAGCCGGCGCTCGCCGATCCGCGCCGAACCGACCATCGCCAGGTAATCGCCGTACCATTGGTCGGGCACGCGGATCCGCCGCCGGCACATCCGGATGATGTCGTCGATGTCGTGATAGTTGCGCTGGACCTGGACGCAGGGAAAGTTGAGCGCGCCTTCCTCGTAAACGTCGCCGGCAAAAGGCGCGTAGGTGGTCGGCAAGCTGTTGCCGCAGTCCGCCTGATGAGCCTTCGCGCAGCAGGTGAAGAGATGCTCGCCCTCGACGAACACCGGCACCAGGATCGTATGGTCGGCGCTGTGCGTGTTGCCGAGGTACACGTCGTTATGCAAAAAAGCGTCGCCTTCGACGAGATTCGGATGCAGATTGCACATCGCCTCGCCCAGGAACTGCGAGCCGAAGACGTGGACCGGCAGACCCTCGGCGGAGGCCAGCATCTGGTTGTCGCCGGTAATCAGCGAGCAGGAAAAATCGCGCGCCATGTTCAGCACCGCCGAGCGGCCCGAGCGGAGCAGCGTGTTGGTCATCTCGCGGCATACGCTGTCGAGGCGGTTGGCAATTACGGCGAGCAGCGCCGCGTCGAGCTTTCCGTCCGCGGTTCGTGTACTGGTGGCCATGACGGTTTTCTACCTCGCCCTTCCCTGCCCGGTCCCGCCGCCTAGGCGTCGCCGACCTCGAGCAGGTAGTTGTGCAATTCGGTCACGCGCGCGCGGCTGCCCGGATAGACGACTATCGTGGTGGTCGGCTCATCGATGATCGCGGGTCCCTCGAGCGTCATCCCCGGCGCAAGGCTCTCGCCATGATAGCGCGGTGTCTCGAGGTCGCGATGGCCCGCAAAAAACATCGCGCGGTTGCTTCTCGGCGCCGGCAGGGCCGCAGCATGCGCGGCCGTTTTACTGAGCGGCGGCCCGGTCAGCGCTGCGGTCACCCTGCCCCGCCAATAAACGCATTCGACCTGCTGGCCCGGCTCCTTGACCGCGAAGACTCGCTCGTGCTCGCGATGAAACGCCCCGATCATCGCATCGAGGTCGGCCTGGCCGTCGAACCTGCCGCGGGGCAGCGCAACGTCGAGTTCCCATACCTGGTACGGATAGCGCGCCTCGACGAAGTACTCGCGCCTAAAGCGCGTGAGCCCGCGTTCGCGCAACTCGGCCTCCAGCCGCTCCATCGACGCGGTTATGTCGTCCAGAACCCGGTTGACCGTGTCGAACGAAAAGTCGCCGGTGAACGCGAACGCGCTTTGCGTGAACTCGCTCACGATATCCGAGTATTGGCCGCCGCAGGCGCTGAGCGCGCCGGCCGTGCGCGGGACTAGAACCTGGCGGCATCCTAGCTCCCGCGCGATCGGCACGATATTGAGCCCGGCGGCGCCGCCGCCCGCGACCAGCAGGCTCTCGCGCGGATCGATACCCTGGTTAATCGTGATGTCCTTGATCGCGCCAACCATGTGATCGCCGGCAACCTCCATGATCGCGCGCGCCGCATCCTTCAGATCAAGGCCCAGACGCGAGGCGATTTTCCCAACCGCGGTCGCGGCGGCGTCGGCGTGCAGCCGCATCCGTCCGCCCAAGAAGTAGTCCGGATCGATATAGCCCAGCACCGCCGCCGCGTCGGTGACCGTCGGCTCGGTGCCGCCGCTGCCGTAGCATGCCGGGCCCGGTTCGGCGCGCGCGCTCTGAGGGCCGACGCGCAGCAATCCGCCGGGATCGATCCAGGCGATGGAGCCGCCGCCGGCGCCGATGCTGCGGACGTCAACCGACGCCATCCCGGTGATATGCCCGGTAAAGATGGAGCCGAGCCAGGTCTCGCGCGTGAACGTGATCGTGCGATCGTGCACGAGGCTCACGTCGAAGCTGGTGCCGCCCGCGTCGCACACGATGAGATCGCGCGGGCCGACCTCGGCCTCGCCATAGGTGCGTCCGGCGACCGGCGCCATCGCGGGCCCCGATTTGACCAGGAAGATGGGGCGCTGGACGACGTCGCCCGCGTGCATCACGCCGCCGAAAGAGGTCGCGACCAGCAGTTGCCCGGCGAAGCCGGCGCGGCGAAAATCCTCCTCCATGTCGCGCAGATGGCGCTGCATCAGCGGCTTCAGCGAGGCGTCGATCGCCGCCGACGATGCGCGGCGATATTCGCGGATGATCGGGTTGAGCCGCGAGGATAGCGTGTAGGGAACGCCCGGCAGCTCCGCCTCGATCAGACGGCCGAGCGCCTCCTCGTGCGCCGGATTCGCCGGCGACCACAAGAGGCAAACCGCGATCGCCTCGACCCCGCGCTGAGCTACGCGGCGAAGCGTCGCGCGCGCCTGCTCCTCGTCGAGCGGCACTACGGCGTTGCCCTCGGAATCGATCCGCTCGCGAATCTCGAACGTAAGGCGCCTCGGCACATATGGCTCGATCGGCGGGTATGCGAGGTTGAAGGGATCGAGCTTGCCGCCTTCGCGCAGCACGAGGATGTCGGGGAACCCTTCGGTGACCAGGAACGCCGTGCGCGCGGTGTTGCGTTCGATAATCGCGTTGGTCGCGTGCGTGGTGCCGTAAATTACGAGACCGGTGTTGCGCAGCACGTCGCCGACGCCCACTCCCAGCTGCTCGGACGCCATCTTGAGCGCGCCTTCGATGCCGACGAAGATGCGCTCGTAGGTCGTCAGCGACTTGCCCAGCACCAGGCCGCCGCGTTCGTCAGCCAGTACGAGATCGGTAAAGGTTCCGCCCGTGTCGATCGCAATCCGATAGGCCACCTGCGCCGGTCCTCCCTGTCGCCAGAATGCGGATGCTTGCCGCGCGCTCCATTTAGAGCAGAAGCGCCAGCGTCGAACCAGATTCCATCAGTCCGTTTGGATTAGCAGCCTCGCGGGCAAATGAAAACCGAAACCGCCGGCTTGAATGTTTAACGCGCATTTTCCTTGACAGTTCGAAATCAGGCGATCTAGGTTCGGCTGTTATCGTCACGGGCAGCGATTCGGCGGCTCGAGGACGGGCAAACCACGCGGACGTACCGCTCGAAAACACATTGATCAAGGACTGGGGAGGCGAGACATGGCTGAAGGCAAAGCAAAGAAAATGTGGGCGCTGCCCGGCGCGCAGCTCACCGCGCCGCAGTCGCTGCTGATGCATGGTGGCGACGCGACCTTGATGCTCGATCTGCCGTGCCCTTCGTTCCTCATCGAGCATCCCAAGGGCCTGGTGCTGTTCGACACCGGCTGCAACCCGAAGATCATCGACGACGCGGTCGGATATTGGGGCGACGTGGCAGCCCATCTGCCGCTCAAATGGAGCAAGTCCGATACGCTCGACAAGCAGATCCAGAACGTCGGCTACAAGACCTCGGACGTGAAGTACGTCATCCTGTCGCACTCGCATCTCGACCATTCGGGCGGCCTCACCTATTTTCCCAACGCCACCTTCCTGGTCGGCAGCCGGGAGCTGCAGTACGCCTACTGGCCGGACGTGGATCGGCGATGGGCTTTCATCCTCAACGACTTCCTGCCGACCCGCTCGTACAAGTGGATGGAGCTGGATTGCGACTTCGATCTGTTCGGCGACGGGGCGCTGCAATTCCTGCTCACGCCCGGTCATACGCCAGGCGAGTGCTCGCTGCTGGTGAACCTCCCTAATCGCAGGTTCCTGCTGACCGGCGACACGACGCATCTGCGCGCCGCGGTCAACGCGGAAGCGACGATGGGAATCGACGTGAATCCTTTCCAGTCGGTCCATTCGCTGCGGCGAATCAAGGCGATCCGCGACATGTGGGGCGCCACGATGTGGATCACGCACGATCCTGACGACTGGAAGGAGTATCCGCACAAGGTCGAATAACGCGGACCTTATAGATGCCGCTTTATGAATGCCGTTGCGAGCGGTGCGAGCTCACCTTCGAGGTGCTCGCACCGCTCAGTTCATCGGGGATGCGCTCGCGCCCCTGCCCTAACTGCGGCCGCGCCGCGCGCCGCATCATCTCGGCGGTCGCCTTCACGGTCGAAGGCGGAACGCGCGCGAGCTCGACGCAGGACGTAACGCAGCTCAAGGTGCCACCGGCGGCGCGGCTATGCTGGATGGATGATCGATCGGCGGCGCGCTACGCCGCGTATAAGCACGGACGCGGCGCCGAGTACGACGACAAGGTGCACGCGCGCGAGGAAGCCGAGAACAAGCGCGGAGCGCCGCCGCCGGCCAAGCCAGCCGCCGCGGCGCACGAGCACGGCCATTCGCGCTCGCACGCGGCGATGACCGCCGTGCGCAAGGCGAACGCGGCCAAGGCCAAAGCGGCGGCAAGCCGCCCGCGGCCGCCCGCCTGAATTCCGCTTCGGGGATTTTTGATCGTCGTTTCTGACGTCATTTCTGACCTTCTCCCCCAGACACGGGGTGGAGGTCGGAATTACTGGCCCGCGGACGAGGTGGTTTGCGGGCCGCCCTTGACGAACGCTATCGCCACGCCGCTCATGTAATGGCCGCCGTGGCCGACCTCGCCGACTTCGGGGTCGTGCATGCGCTGCGACACGTTAGCGCTCTTCGCCGAGACGGTGGAACTGGCGCCCGAGTCCCAGCCTACCAGTTGATCGCCCTCGTGCTGACTCTTGTCCGAGGTGATCACGATCGCGTCGGCTCCAATCTCGCACGCCTTGCGCTTGATCACCGGCAGGAGGTCCACGTCTTTGGCCGACTGATCGCCCCAGGTATCCAACAGCGCGAGTTGCTGAACGTCGGCGGTAGGCATCGAGGTCAGCACCTGTATCGGACAATCAGACGCCTTGGCTGGACGCATCACGGAAGTCATCGGGCTGACGGTGGTCGACGGCGTCGGCACCTCGAATTCGAAGCATCCGGCGATCGACAGCACGATAGCGGCGAGCGCCAGGGCCAGAGCTCCCTGCGCCCCGTATTGCGACGACATGGCTGGCAGTCCATTCGACAATTTTACTGGCAACAACTTCATCATTCGCTTTAATTATTGTTTTGGCCAAGGCGCACCGAACTTACGGTTTAGCCGGCGGCGCGCCCTCCTCGCCCGAGTCAGTCGGCGGGCCCTTGAGCTTGAACGTCCCCTGGTCCGCGATACCGCCGTTCATATAACAGGTGTACTCGCCATCAGCCTTCGGCGGATAGAAGTCATCCATAAAATACATGCACCAGCTCGTATCTTCCATCGCGACGCGAAAGCCGCGGGCGTTCACCTGTCCGGTCACCCATCCGTGCGGAGTGTTGTTGCGGCAGATCGCATTGCCCGGTCTGCATAGGTAATCGCCTTTTAGCTGGTTGCCCTCGCGCTTGAGCTTGAAGGTGATTTTCACCATGGCCGCGTTCATCGTGCTGACCGACGTGCCCTTCCAGATTCCAGTGAAGTCCGTGAGCGGATCGGGAGACGCGGCCGAGCCAACAGGGCTCGCTTCGCCGGCCCCTGCCGCCGGAGGATTTGCAACGGAATTCGATTGGCCGCCGCTCCCGCTCGAGCAGGACCATACGCCGAGCGCCAGAAGCATCGCCACTGTGACAAAACGTCGTCGCATAGGCCTACAAACCCCTCTCCGGCGCCGGCGCAACGCTCTTGCGCTCAAGCTTTGCGCGCCTTGGGCAGGACTTCCTCGCCGAGGCGCTGGATACATTCGAGCACCTTCTCGGGTGACGGGCCAAGCGGGACCCTGATACGCAGGACGTACCAGTCCACGCCACCCATTATCGTGTTCCAGCGGTCGAGCGCCTCGAGCCAGTCGTCCTTGGTGCCGACAATCGCATGCCCCCGGCCGCGGATCTTGTCCAGCGTAAAGTCGCTCTCCGAGGCGAAATCCTCTGTTGGCACAAGCATGCCATTTCTAAAGTAAAACTTGCATTCTTCCAACCACAGGCGGCCGAACGTCTGCTCGGCCTCTTCGCGGCTCGACGCGAGCCATCCGTCGCGAAACAGCGCGATGCTGGGCTTGCGGCCGGCCTTGGCAGCCGCCTCGCGATAAATCGAGACCTGGGCCTTGATGTTCTCGATGCGATCGAAGAACGGCGCCGCCGACCATGCGTCGCTCATCCGGCCCGCCCGAGCGATCGACTTCGGTCCGAACGCACCGATCCAGATAGGCGGACGCGGCCGCTGATAGGGCTTGGGCGTCACGTGAATCGCGTCGAAATTGAAGTACTTGCCATGATGGGCGAAGGGTCCGACGGTGGTCCACGCCTTCTGGACGATTTCCATCGTCTCCTCGAAACGGCCCTCGCGCTGTTTGATCGGAATTCCGAAGTGCGCGAAGTAGTCCTTGTGATAGCCCGCGCCGACGCCCAAGATCAGCCGTCCGCGCGAGAGCACGTCGATCAGCGCGGTCGATTGCGCGAGATGCACCGGGTTGTAGAGCGCCGGCATCAGGATATCGGTGCCTATTTTGACCCGCCTGGTGCGCGCCGCGATCGCCGCCAGCAACGGCAGCGGACTCGGAAACATGCATTCGGTGCGGGCATGGCGCTCGGGCACGAAGACGCCGTCAAAACCGCAGCGCTCGGCCTGCTCGGCCTCGCTCAGCAACTGCTGGGCGAAGTTTGCAGAGCGTTCGGGTTCGGGCTCGGGCTGCGCATACGGTCCGCCGTGCGTGTCCGGCATGTAAGCGAACGAAGCCATCGGATTCTCCCGGGGCGGGCGGCTCAACTCAAAGATTTAAGGGGAAGTCATGAAAAACGGGCCGCGCCAGCCACCCATGCCTTTTAGCGGAAGCTCCATCCAATTAAAATGCCCGCGCGCCCAATCGAGTTCCCGTCGGCTTCACGCGACAGAATCGAACTGCGGACTGAAGGATACATCTCACTGAAAAGCTTTCGGCCCGCCGGGTTTCGCGCTACAAGTCTTGGGATCGGATAACCGTAAAGGAGGCTCATCATGCTCTTCATGCTGAAGGCGAACATCGCCAAGCCCGCCAACGCGTCGAACAAGGAGTTCTACACCGTGTGGCGGCACGAATCCGAGGCAGCCCTGGCCGCGGTAAAAGGCGGCGCGATCAAGGGAATCTGGAAGGTCGCCGGCCGCCCAATAATCATCGCCGTCATCGACGTGCCGAGCGCCGACGATCTCGACCATGCGATTCACGAACTGCCGATCTGGAAAATGGGCTACGCGCATATCGCGGCCGAAACCGAGGTTTTCGCGCTGAGACCCTACGAGAACTGGGCCGAGGACCTGAAAGAGCTGTCCAAGGGCTAGATCCGGTCGCAGTGGATGAATTGTCGATAGATCGTTTCGGGGCGGCGGGCCGCAGCTGGCCCGCCTCCATCCCGAAACGCGCCCCAGCCCGGTTCGGGGACGCTTCGACCCGGCAACGCATGTCGCCAGTCCAAGGAGAAATCGTGAACTTCGGCTTCACTCTGTTCTTCCGCAATCCGCCGCCGGCCAAGGTTTCCTTCGCCGAGCTCTATCGCAAGGAAATCGAGCTTGCCGTCGCCGCCGAGGACCTCGGCTTTGACACCATCTGGCTGACCGAGCATCACTTCGTCGACGACGGCTATGCGCCGTCGCTTCTGCCGATCGCGGCGGCGATCGCCGCGCGCACCAAGAAGGTCCGCATCGGCACCTTCGTGCTCCTGCTGCCGCTCCACAACGCGCTGCGCGTGGCCGAGGACGCCGCCACCGTCGATATCATCTCCAACGGCCGCCTCGACCTCGGCCTGGGCCAGGGCTACCGCGTGCCGGAGTTCGTCGGCTTCAACATCCCGCGCAACGAGCGCGGTCCGCGCCTGGAGGAAGGTACCGAGGTTATCCGGCGCGTATGGACCGAGCGTAACGTGACGATGGACGGGCGGTTTAACAAGCTCACCAATGTCACCGTAATCCCGGGCCCGGTGCAGAAGCCGCATCCGCCGCTCTGGCTTGCAGCGCGCGGCCCCAAGTCGATCGGGCGCGCCGCGCGCAACGGCTATCATTTCATGGGCACCGGCGGCGTCGATCAGCAGCAGATGTACGACGCGGCGCTCGTGGAACATGGACGCGAACCCGAGGATTACAACATCGCGCAGTTGCGGACCGTCTTCGTCGCATCGAAGCGCGACAAGGCGTGGGACGACGCAGAAGCCGGCGCCCACTACATGATGAGCTGCTACGGCAAGTGGTTCGTCGAGGCCAACGACCTCCCGGGCGACCAGGCGTACGGCTCCAACCTTCCGCCCGTCGGCAAGCTGCGCCAGTCGGAGACCGCCGCGCTGTTCGGCGAGCCGTTGCTGATCGGCACTCCGGACGAGGCGATCGCCGGCCTGGAGGACTACTTCGGCCGCACGCGCGTTACCCACCTGGTGGCGGCGATGGATTTACCGGGGATGGATCCGCGCAAGGTGCGCCGGAGCATGGAGCTTTTCGCCAAGGAGGTGATGCCGCATTTTCGGCGCAAGGCGCGCAAGGCGGCAACCCCGGCGAAAAAGAAGAAGTAACCGCGATGCGGTTTTTACTCCGCGCCCTCGCGATCGTAATCGCGCTCTGCTGTATGGCGGCCTGCCAGGCCGCGATACAGGCGCAGCAGGAGCAGAAGGCGGTCGCGCTAAAGCGCGACACCACGTTCGATCGCGAGCGCATCCTGATCTCGACCGGCGATCTGAGCAATCCGCACGAGAAGCTCGGCGACTTGAGCTACAGCGAGCCACTCAACTCCGAGACCATCGACAGCACGCATATCAACGAGAAGCTGCGCCAAATGGCGATCGACAAATGGGGCAACCAGGTGGACGCGCTGATCTTTCTGAAGAGCGGACCCAACGCCGACGCGACCATGATCACCGCATCATGCGTCGCCGTCCGGGTGATCGGTGATTGCGACTTCTGCCGTCACAACTTCACGATGCCGACGAACTAGCGCGCCGGTCCGGCGCAGCCGCCGGCGGCCCGGGGACCCAGCCGAGCGGCTGGGACTCGGCCGCTGACGATGCAAAGCAACGCGCGACGGGCCCGCATGTAAACGCGGGCCCGTCGCGCGTTTGAGCCATACCCGGCGCCCGATGCGGCGCGCTACTTTATCTTCTGCAGCACCGGCATCAGGTACTTCTTGAACGTCACCGGATTTTCGGACATCGGGAAATGTCCGATCTCCTCCATGATGATGCACTCGGAGTTGCGCACCTTCTTCGCGGTCTTCTGCGTCATCTCGGGCGTGCAGGCGAAGTCATAGACGCCGGTCATGAAGTACACAGGGATCTTGCCCGAGATCTTCTCGCAATCTTCGCGGAAATCGTGATCGACGCTGTAGAAGTAGAGGTCGCCCTTGAAAATTCCGGGGCCGCCCTGCGAGTAGTACCACCAGGTTTCCTGGCGATATTCGAACGGGCTCTGCGGCGCCATCAGGCCGTTGATCGCGGTGGCACAGGCCTCGCCGCCGTGGATCTGCGCGTGCCACAGCCAATCGAGCCACCATCCAGGCGAATAGTCACAGGCTTCGATCGCGATGAGCGCGCGGAAGTAGTCGCTGTAGCGCTGCGCGAGATGCAGGCAGATGTTTCCGCCCATCGAGCTGCCCATCACCACCGGCCGATCCAGGTTGAGCTCGCGGCAGAGCGCGACCACGAAATCGGCGTAGAACTTGGCGGTGAGCTTGTACTCCTCTTTCCACCAGCCCTTGGGCGGAATCGATTTGCCGTGGCGCGGAAGGTCGAACGCGATCACGTGAAAGCGCTCGCGGATGTCGGGGTCGTTCAGCTGATGGCGCCATTCGCGCGAATCGGTGCCCGCCGTGTGCAGGCAGACGAGCGGGATGCCCTTGCCGGATTCCTCGTAGAAAATCCGGTACTCCTCGCCCTCGAACGGAACGTGAATGTAATGTCCGGTCACCGGCTCTATCTTTGCCATCTCAGTGCGCCCCCTATTCCTTGACCGCGCGCATAAGATCGAGCGCCCATGCGAACGCCCGAAGGTTCTGCCACATCACCTTGACGTCGCCCTCGATCTTGAGGCGGCCGTGCAGCGTGTGCGACATCGCGATGATGTCGTTGTACATCGGCGGCGGAACCGGCTGCACGAACTTGGCCCAGGTCTCGGCCGGCGCACGGAGCGCGAACTGGTAAGCGCTCTCGGCGCCGATCTCATGCTGCACCCGGTCAATCTCGCCCTTGTTGAAGCTTACCACGTAGGCATTCGGCCCAAACTCGAGCATCACGTCGGCGCTGAAATGGCGGCCGAGCAGGCGCGCGACGCTGTCCCGGTTGACCATCTTCTGCCAGCGCTCCACCCATCGAACGTCGAAGGCAGGCATAGCTTTCCTCCTGGCGGTTGTGGGGCCTTCCCCGTTCGCCATCCATACCGCAGGTGCGGTTCATCGCTCAAGGGGCGCGGTCCGGATCGGAGAGGCCGCGCCGCAGCATCCGCGTCGTTAACGTCTACTCGAGGCGCCCGGGGCAAAAAAAACCCGCCGGGCCCATGAAGGCCCGGCGGGGCATCGTTCACTCTTCGGACAATCCTGCCGGTCGCGCCTGCCGGTCGCGCAATCCTACCGGTGGACCTGTTCGAGCTTGTTGATGTCGAACAGCTGAACTGCTTCAGGTCCCTTCACGTTGGGGAAGCCGCCCGGAACGATCCAGATCGTGCCGCGATCGTTCTGCACGTCGAGCACCTGCACCGACTGGAACTCGGTCGAATAGGCGCCCTTGTTGATGGCTTCCTGCCAATCGCCCTTGAAGCTCTCGCTCCACTTCTTCTGGAATTCCCAGACCTTCCAGAGTTTGTCCTTGTGGTCGAAGGCTTCCATGGTCCACGCGTCGTAGTTCTGCGAGTCCCAGTCCTCGACTACGCTCTTGTACGGATGACGCTCGGAGAGAGGCGTGCGCTCCATGACCGCGAAGCGGCGCATCGTCCACGTGTCGTTCGGGATGATCCCGTTGGGGCCGTACAGGTAGGTGTATTCGTGCACGGAATCCTGGACCGCCAGCTGATCCTTCCATCCGAGGAAGCGCCAGTGCCACTCGAGCTCGCGCCCGGAGAAGCTGTAGAAGTCTTCCAGCGTATGGTCGGTGCCCAGCAGCGAGTCCGACTTGACCTCGGCCGAAATGCGGCGCACGCGGCGGAGGTTCGGGATGTACGCCCAGCCGTCGTCTTCGCGATGCGGATCGGCGTAGCGGTAGATGATGAACGCGGTGCCGCGGATATCAAACGGCGAGTAGAAGCCCGTGAACTCCTTGAACTCGAACTGCTCCGCGCCCGGGACCGGCAGCGTATGATTCTCCAGCATCGCGAGATGCGTGAAGTACAGGCGCCGGTAGAACGCGCTCAGCGTGCGCTGGAAGCTGCCGCCGCCGCCGTAGATCATCTTCATCTCGTCCGCCGAGGGCGTCGTGTACGTCATCCCCGACAGGCCGGCGTTGGAGAGCCAGTCGCTGGGCGGATCTTCCCACTTCGGGATGTCATGCGTACCACCGAAACGGTCCCAGGTGGCCGGAGGAATCGTGAACAGACCGTAGTTCTGCCAGCGGTATTCGTAGTTCCATGCCGCCTTCCATCCGGCATTCGGATCGCTCTCCGTGATGGCGGAGTTGGGGAACGGCTGGCCACAAACATAGTTGGCCATCGTATTGTCGGCCTGCAGACGGACCTGGCTCTGGTACTTTTCAGTGCAGGCCATGTAGTCCTTGCGCGGCGTGTGATCGACCGGCGCACCGATGGTCATCTTGAACTCGGGGAAGTTGAACTGCTCGACGTAGCCAGGGAAAACGAACGGGCGCATCCGCTCGATATCTTTGGCAGTCAGAACATCGCCAACCTTGAAGTCCGGCTTCGCATCCTTGTACTTGGCCAGCCACTGGTCAAACGTGGCCCGCGTGTAGCTCTTCACGTCCTGTGCCTTGGCAGTGCCGCCGCCGAGGCAAAGGCCCGCCGCCGCCACCAAGGCCGCAACTGTAAGGCTCCACGGCCTCGCAGCGCGCCCCGCGTGGGGCTTTACGTTACGTACCATAATACTCATTCCTCCCGTTTGTTCGTCCCTTGCTTGGTTTCCCCTGGGGGACTGCCGTGTTAAGTGCAACTCCCCGCCCTGCCTATTTGTTCCCTATCGGTCAGCGGCTACCGAGCCGCTTACCGCCTAACAAATGCATCGCCGTGTGATCCAACCCGTCCGCCGCCGTGTAGCGCACCGCCGGGTCGGGCTCCTGAACCATCGCCAGCAGCATCAGGATGCCGTTGGGGCTCCCGATACGTCCGAGCGACCAGGCTATGTCGGCGCGAGTTATCGGATCCTTGCTGCCGCGCAGCAAGTCGGCGAGCAGCCGAACCTCCGGAGCGCCGCCCGCGGTCCCGAGCGTTTTTACCGCCGCCAATTGAACCTCGCTGTCGGGCGACGACAGCGCTTCGACAAGAATCGGATGCCCGGTGTCGAACGCCATGTCGTCGAACAGCTGCGCCGCGTGCCGCCGGGTGACCTGGTCCTGGTCGTGGATGGCGCCGCGCATGTAGGCCACTCCGGCGGGATCGTTGTAATGCGTGAGCGCCGCAGCCGCGCCGATCCGCACGTCGATATTCTGGTCCATCAGCGCCTGCTGGAGCATCGGCAACGATGCCGGATCGTGCGCGTAACCGAGCGCCACCGCCGCCATCGCCCGGGCGTTGCCCTGGGAATGGTCGTTCAGCGTGTCGCGCAGCAGCTTCACGCCCGAGTTGTCACCGAGCAGCAACAGCGACTCCGCCGCCATCACCCGCTCCATGGGCTGTCCCTTGACCATCGCCTGCTTAAGCAGCGGTATCGCGTCGCGGTTGCCGATATGCCCGAGGCCCCTGAGCGACGCCAGGCGCACGTTGGGGTCCGCTCCACGTGCAGCCTGGCTCAGCACCACGATAGCGGTCGGGTCGGTAGCGGATCCGAGCGCATTGATGACGAACCGCCGATCCAGCGTGTCGCCATGAAGGTACAGGTGGTTAAGTATTTTGACCGCTTGGCGGTCGCCGACCTCGCCCAGCCCATCCGCGATCGCCATCTTGACGCTCAGATCGGGGTTGGTCTGGAAAGTGTTGATGAGCATCTGGAGCGCTTCGTTCTCGCCGCCCTCGGCGAGCGCGCTCGCCGCATAGCACTGCTCGAAGAGATCGTTCTCCTTAAGGCCCCGCTGCAGGACGATGATCGAGAATTGCCGCAGCGCAATCAGGCCGGCTTCGCCGTCGAAATGGTAGGTCGCGTTGAGCTTGTTGACCGCCTGCGCGACGTGGCCCTTAACGACCAAGTCCTGGATCGCGACCATCGAGGGATCCGTGATCGTGAGCGCCCAGCGTTTCTCAGTACGCTGCTTGAACAGCGCGTGGGCGCCGACCGCGAGTACGGCGACGCCGGCGAGGACTATCGCCCATGTCCTAAGTCCCCGCGATGAGGGCCCTGATGGAAGCCTCAGTTCCGTAACCCTGTCTCCGCTTAAGGCTCCGGGGTCCGGCGATCCGGACCCCGGAGCTCGAGCTTACTCTTCAGTCTATCGAACTAGAAACGATACCGTATGCGACCCCAGAACTCGTCATCCTTGTTGCGCTGCGCGCCGCCGGCGCCCATGTGCGCGGGGCCGAAGACGCTCTCGGTGTAGGGTGCGTTAGACGGCGTCGTCAAACCAGCCTGGAACACGGCGTTCTGGCCGACGTTGTGCTGATGCGATTTGCCGACGAACGCATCAACTCCGAGCGTCGTTGACCAGTGGTCGTTGATCAGCCATTCCGTGTTGCCGCCGATCGTCGCATCCGTACCTTCTGTGCCAAAGGCCGCGAAGATCAGCGGGATGATCTGGTCACGATAATAGTGGGTCTGGGTGAACGCGGTGAAGGTGAAGTCGTTCGTCCCGGTGACCAGTCCGTCCTTGCCGCCGTTGGAGCTGTGCGCGCCCGGATAGTAGGTCTCGAAAACCTGGAAGCTCGAGAAGAAAGTGCGGTCCGGGTTCAGGAACTTGATGAAGTGCGGACGGTCGAAGCCGACGACGTACTGCATGATGTCATTGTTCGTCGACCAGTCGAGCGAATCGGTGTCGTTGAGCAGCGCGTTGTGGGTCCACGACGACTCGACACGGATAACCACGCCGCTCCATGGTTCGAAGTAGTCGGCCGACAGCCCGAGGGTGTTGTCCTTGTGATAACGGATCTGCGCGCCACCGCCGAAGGTGCAGTTGTTCAGGAACGCACGCGCACCACCATTGGCGTAATGCGCTGCGGCATACTTGGTAAGATGGATGTTGTTCGGCGTGGTCGCGATGATCGGCAGGCCACTATTGTACTTGCCGGGGTAGCCGGCGGTGATATACGCCATCTTGGAGCAGTCCACGCCCGACTGCGGGAAAAATTCGGAGCCATGGAAAATTTGGCCAGGGTGCGCCGGATCGGCGAGCACCTGCAGCGATTGATTGACGAAGACCGGCGTCTGCCCGTTGCCGTACCAGTCCGTCAGCGCGAAACGGATCGACGGATGAGGCAGCTGGAAGTCCCACTTCATACCAACACCGTCGTTCTTGAAGCTCCAGCTCGGCGCCTTCTCCTGCGCCAGACCGAAGCTGACGTGGTTGGGATTGCAGGCCGACGGCGTTGAACTGCCGCCGCAGAGGCCGGCGTCAAACAGGCTGTTGTCGAACGCGAAAGCCTTCTTCTGATCGCCGAAGTTGACCGCCCAAGGCTGTCCACCCACACCGAGTCCAACCGGATTGAAGGTGTCAAAATTCCACACGAGGTTGCCGGCCACGTCCTGGAGACCGAGCACGTCGCCGAAGCGGTGCTGCAGCCACGCAGAAAGCTGCGGAATCCGGGTGTCCTCAAAGGGCTCGATGAAAAAGTGCTGGCCAAAGTCAACCGGGTTGATGATGTCCTGTAGGCGGAAGAAGTCGGCCTTGCCCCACACGACCTGCTGCTTGCCCACGCGGAGCAGGTTGGAGCCGAAGAAATCCCAGCGGAAGTCCAGATAGGCTTCGCGCATCGGATAGTAGTACTGGTTGCTGTCGTCGCGCTCGAAGCGCAGGTTGTTGACCGACTGCCACGCGTTGATACAGCCCCAGCAGGCGGTCGGCACGCCATTTACCACACGATAGTCGCTGATGTTCTGTGATACCGGCTCCGGAAAGCAAAGGTCACGAGCGACAACACCCTTGAACGCCGCCGGGTTGTAGCCGAAGGCACGGAGCAAGCCCAAACCGGCTGTCTGACTGGTGCATTCAGTCATCCGGTTGCCGATGCCCGAGAATTCATTCGTGTGATTGCCGAAGCGGTCGCCCACGAGGTCATATGCGCCTTCGTAGCCGAACCGGATATCGGCAAAGTAGTTTACCGAGAGCCCGGTTCCCAGCGGCATGCCGAAAGCGTTTGGGAGGGTGGCGTCCTTGATGATCTGCCCCGAGGGCTGCAAGTCAATACGATTTCGGATCGACGCCAGGTTGTAACTGTTATTGAAGTTTTCGCTGCGGAGGATCTCCTGGTTCTCCACGTAGCCGTGGAGCTCAAAGCTGTCCTCCAGGTTTTGCATGATTCCCTGCTGTGCGTATGCAGGGCCGCCCACCACCAGCGCGAGCGCTGCTATCAATCCCAACAGCCAGAGACGCTCTCTGCTTTTCCCACCTACATTCATGTTGCTTCCCCCGAAAGTTTGCTAGATCTCCAAAACTTTCTCTTAAGGCTAAACAGAGCCTTCTTCCCCAGTCTCCATTCAGCTGACTTCCGCCGAAACGTCTTTCTCGATCATCTCCAGATCCTCGTCCGAGATCTCGGCGCCGCGTTCGACGAACTTGGGCCGGAAAATCGCGAAGATCGACGGCACCAGCGTGATAGCCGACAACCAGTGTGTGATCATCAGCAACGCCAGCAACATCGCCATCTCGGCCGAGAACCGCAAATCCGACATCCACACCCACGGAATGACACCGCCGACCAACGTCGTTGCGGTGAAGGTCACCGCCATTCCCGAGGTCGCGATCGCGCGCTTGATCGCTGCGTCATGATCGTGCAGGCGGCCATACTCGCGCTTGATCCGATCAACGACGTACAGGATGTAGTCGACGCCGATACCCATACCGACCGCGGTCACCGGCAGGGTGTTGATGTTCATACCGATGCCTTTGAGGCCGATGTACAGGAAGCTGACGATACCCGCGGCGACGAGCGTGATCATGACCATGCCGCCGGCGACGAACGACATGTAGCTGAACGTCACCAGCATGAACACCACCGCGACGATCAGGATGGTGCTTACGCGGTCGGAGTATGCCACTTCGTCGTTCAGTGCGGCGGTGGTCCCGATGGTGCCGCCGGCCAGCACGAACTTGACGTTTTTCATCGGATGTGCGGCCATGAACAGCTTGGCCCGCATGATCGCTTCATCGATCGTCGTGCCCTTGGCGTCCTTGTAGAAGACCACGAACTGTCCGTCGCGGGCATGGAAGTCCATGTACTCCAGGATCACGCCAGGCACCGGCGCGTTGGCCTCATACATGAACGTCATGTTGCCCACGCCGGCTTCGGTGCGCGGAATGACCGCCCACGCCGGGTCGTCGTAGTGATAGAGCCGGTTGACGCTACGCACCAGGGTCGGCAGATCGCGTGTACCGCCGGCCTCGGTCTGTTCCATCATGTAGTGGCGCAGGTTGTCGAGCACGGCGAGGACCTCGGGATCCTTGAGTGCGTCGTCCCGGCTGCCCTGCATATAGATGACCAGCTGGTTGGAGCCTGCGAAGTCGGCGTTGATCGCGCGCGCCGAAATATTGAAGTCCGAGTTCTGGAACAGCAGCGGCGATCCGGCCTCGGTCTCGCCGACCTGCACCGAAGTCGCCTCGTAGGCGCCGGCGGCGACGATCACCGCGGAGATCGCAAAGACCGCCCAGCGTCCGTTCCTGCTGGTACAGAATTCACCGACCCACGCAAGCAGATCGTGCATCCACTGAGGGACGTAGTGATGGGTCTTTGCAGGGCGCGGCAGCACGTCGAGCAGCAGCGGGATCAGCAGCAGAATCGTGAAGATGTTCGAAAAGCCCCAGAAGCTCGCGAAGAAGGCGAGCTTGCGGACCAGCGGGATGGTGGCGACGGCCAGCACCAGGATGCCGGCGGCGTCCGCGAGGACGCCGATTCCGCCCGGGAGCAGCAACTCACCCATCGCGATTGCGACGGCGTGATGCTTGTCGCCGGTGGCTTCAAGCTCCTCGAAATAACGCTCGACCATCTGCACGCCGTGGCTGGCGGCGCGCGCTGAAACCAGCAGCGGGATAACCAGGACAAGAGGGTCGAGGTTGTAGCCCAGAATACCCAGGAAGCCGAGGCCCCAGATAGCCTGTGCGACCGCGCCGATGAACGGGAGCAGCACGCCGTAGAGTCGGCGGAAGTAAACGATCAAGGTGCCGAAGATGAAGATGAACGTGACCGCGAAGATCTCCGCCAGCTCGCCGGTGTAGAACCACACCCAGCCCTTGAGCATCGGCTCGCCCGCCGCGTACAGCACCGTGTTGCTATCCTCGACGTGCTTGCGGATCTCCATGATCTGGTGCTGGATATTGCCGTAGTCGAGACGCTCTTCGTTGAAGCCCGCCAGGATCAGCGCGGCCTTGCCGTCAGTCGAGAGATATTTCCCGTAGACGATGTCGTTGTTGTACATCGCCTTCTTGAGTTCCTTGAGTTCGGCCGGGTCGGTCGGAACCTGCTCGGGCAAGACCGGCACCGACTTGATGAGGCCGCCCGAACGCGCCTCTAGACGCCGAATCTTCACGTGGGAGAGCGAGGCGACCTGGTAGTGGTTGACGCCGTCGATCTGGTCCACTTTCTCCGTGACGTAACGGATCTTCTTCAGCGTGTCGGTGTTGAAGATGTCGCCTTCCTTCACCCGCAGGGAGAGGCTGACGATGTTGGCGCCGCCGAAAGTCGTGCGGAAGTGATTGTACGCCTTGATGTACGGATGGGCCTGCGGCAACAGGTCGGCGAACTGGCTGTACATCTGAACCTTGACCGCGTGGAAGGCGAAAAAGACCGTGATCACGGCCAGCACCCCCAGCGTGGGCCATCGATGCCGCAGAGTTATTCGAGCAATGCCGTGGGTGATGCGTTCCGCCGCCGGTAGCTTGCTGAGATCCTTGACTGCCATTGAAGTTCCTGCTTTTAACGTCGGGATTTTCTGACGGCGTATCGCGCAGCCGCTAGGCCCCCGGTCGGTTCGGCTTAGCTCTCTGCTCGGTTCAGCTCTTGGCAGCGGCGATTCCCGCGGCCATGATCGTATCCTTGTTCAACGCTTCCCACGTCGCGCCGCCGTCGTGCGAGACGAGGATAGCTCCGTTTCCTCCCGTCATAATTCCCAGGGAGCCGTCGGGAGAAAACGACACGCTCCGCAGCCACGTGTAAACACGGCTCGAAACGCTCTCGTCAATCGCCCACCCCTTGTCACCTTCGTGGACCACCGTCCCGAGGAGCCCACCGGCTACCGCCGGATGTCCGGCGGGCGCGGCGATCGCAAACAGCGAGTTGGTGCCGCCACGATGAGCCTGCCACGTCGCGCCGCCGTCGTTGGTCTCCAGCACGTAGCCGCTGGCGGCCACGATGTAACCCTTCTGCGGGCTCGTCCATGCGCTGCCGAAGAGGTACAGATCCTGCTCGTTCAGTTCCGGTATTCCGCGATGGTACGCCTCCTCGTCGGTCACGTCCTCAACGTACTTGGGCAGCCCCACGACCTTGTCCGATTCCGTCCAGGTCTTGCCGCCGTCGGTCGTGTGCTTGATAACCCCGAATTCGCCCTGCACCCAGCCGTCCCTGTCGTCGAGGAATGCAACCCCGTTGAGCGCCTCGTCCTTGTGAAGGCTCTGGTCTTCCCAGGTCTTACCGCCGTCAGAGGAGTGAATGATGGTGGCCTCGGGGCCAACTGCCCAGATCTGATTCGGGTCTTTGCCGCGCCCGATCGAGAGCAGGTTTTCGCTGACGTTCTTTGGGGCGTCAACTTTATCCCAGGTCTTGCCGCCGTCGGTCGTGTGCAGGATGAGAGCGCGCTCGCCCCCGACTACGCAGTCGCTGGGGCTGGCACAGCTCACCGCGAACAACGAGTAATGTGTCCCGCTCTTCTGCAGCGCAACCTTGGTCGCGTTGTCAGTGATGCTCAGGATGGTTCCGTAGGTGCCGACCGCCCACGCGTGGTCTTTGTCCGCCACGGTTGAGCCATAATAATCTTCATGCTCGGGTAGCGATCGCCCCTCGGAGGAGTTTCCTATGCGCTCGGCGATCATGCGCTTCTGCGCCTCGCCCTCGCATCCCACCGACGTCACGCACAGCGCCGCCAGCGCCGCGCACATAATTGACAGTTTGCCGATTCTACCCATTGCCCCGTGCAGCAAAGGCCACCTCTCGAAAAATTCTCGACGCCGCATCGTTACCGTAACTTTCGATGGCGAACTCTCGTGCGCGGCCTCCCCGGCCACCGCAAACTCGGCCTCGACCCCCGAACGGTTACGTACGGACCAATTGGACGCGATGCCTTGCGCTATCGCGCCTTCCCTATTTCACCCATCAGTTGCCCCAGAGCCAGACCGAGAGTTGCCCTAATGGACACACTTCCCTTGGGTAAGACCCCTCCGCAGGCCACGCCCTGAGTTGGACGCTATAATGCTTGATCCAAAGGGAATGTCAAGCAGCCCGAAGCAATTAACATCCACCGTTTTTTTCCCGATCCCCTCCAGAGTCATATTTCGGTAACATTAGTCCGGCACTAAGTCCACGAGGTGCCGAAGACAATAGCCTGGCTGCCCGCCGGGCGGCATTCGGAGGTCCCGCCGCTTCATCGTCAAAAGATAACCTTGTGAGCTATAAACACTTCATAGATGAAGCCAATCCGCGGCTATGTCATTCCCGGGGGAAAAGAACGGAACCGGATTCGACAGCCCGAGCGCCAAGCCTCCGCTTGAAAAAAATTCACCGAAATGCTTGAGCTATCCGGCAACCCGTTGCGAAACAATAGCGGCATCGGGGGGGAGCACCAACCAAAGGAGCCGAAGCTGATGTTGAGAAGGAAATCATCGTTGTTTGTGGCGATCGTGGCGTCCATGATCGTTGGGGCGTGGTCGGGGATGGGGATGGCAGCTGATATCACCCCCGAAAACGTCGGAACGATGGCGAGCAGCGCCAAGACAGCCGACGATTACGCGGCGCTCGCGAACTATTACGACGCCCAGGCCAAGGCCGCCAAGGAACGGGCCGACGACGCCAAGGCGCAGTACAACACGATTCACGCGCCCAAGGGCCTGCGCACGGGAGCTGACACGGAAGTGATCACCACGCAGCGCGTCTTCATGAAGCGGTCGGCTGCGCACTACAACGCCTTGGCCGATCAGTACGCGAAGATGGCCGAGATGTACCACAAGCTCGCCAAGCCCGCCGGCGGCGGACAGTAGGCCAGAGCTTCCTTCATTTTGACCGGGCCGGACGCGAGCGTCCGACCCGATCATTACCGCCCCCTGGTATCGCCGACAGAAGCGTCGAAGGCGAAATCAGGGGGCGGATCGTTTTTCAAATTGAAACGGCGAATCGCACCCGGCGCACCAGGGAGCCGGGGACTGCAGCTTACTGCCCCAGCCATCCGGCGCGATCGAACAGCGCAAGCGAATCCCCAAGCGCGCGCAGGCGCGCCTTGTACTGTGCGCGCAACTGCAACGCGTCCTGGATGGTGACCGCGCGAAAACGAAAGCGCGTGCGCGGCGCCGCCTGGGCCACGCGATCGAGGTCGCACTGGATCACGGTTCCGATCGTTGCGTAGCCGCCACCCGTAACCGCGTCGCGCATCAGCAGGATTCCCTCTTTGCCGCCGGGCACCTGGATCGATCCGACCGGATAGCCGACGTCAACCACGTTCGAGGGATCGGAGCCGGCGCCAAAGGGCGGTTCGCGATCGCGAAATTTAAATCCGACCCCGTGAATCCGGTAACCGATACGATCGGCTTCGGTCGAAACCTCCCACGGCGTGCTCAGAAACTGCGCGACGCTCTCCTCGGTAAGCCGATAACTGCAAAGGCCCATCAGGATGCGCAGTTCGACGACCTCCGGAAAGGCCGGCAGCATTCGCGGATCAAGCCGCCGCCCGGTCAACTCCGCGGCGGCGCGCCGGGGCGCGCCGATGGCCAGGACGTCTTGCGCGGCGATCGCGCGCCCGCTTATTCCGCCGAAACGTCCGAGCATATAGGTCGAGCGGCTCCCCAATAGTTCGGGCACGTCGATTCCGCCGGCCACACAAACGTACGAGCGAACGCCCGCGACCGCCTGTCCGCACTGCAGCCTGTCGCCCGCCTTGAGCGCGAGCGCGACCCACATCGGCGCGGGCCGCCCGCTAACTCGCAACTCAAGCGGCGCGCCGGTCACCGCGACCGTGACCTCGGCGGCGGCCTCGAGCTCGGGGCCGAGAAAGGTCGTTTCCAGCGCTGCGGCGCCTGCGTCGTTGCCGACCAGCAGGTTGCCGGCGCGGAGAGAGAACTGATCCATCGCGCCCGACGGCGGCATCCCGATGTGATACCAGCCGAAGCGGCCGGCGTCCTGGATGGTAGTAACCAGCCCTGGTCTTAAGACTTTGAGCATCAGCGCGCTTCTTGCTCGAGGCGGTTGAGGTAGCGCTCAGGATCCTTGAAATAGACCGCAGGTCTGAATTCCTGCTCGACGATTCGGTAGCGATAGGTGCCGGCCTCGACCTCCGCGCGAATCGCGTTGAACTCGTCGAGATCGATCGGCCGCAGTTTCCATCGATCGGCCGCCTTGGCCAGGATTCGCGTCTCGCGCAGATCGACCAGCCGCCCTTCGGGTTCGTAAACCGGCACCGGCGTCATCCCGATCAACTGATAGCCGCCCGGCCCCCGCACCGGGTAGATCGCCATGAAAGCGCCGCCGTGCGAAACCGTGCGCTCGGGCGTGTCGGTGCGCGGGCGGATGTACTTGGGCGCCTGCAGCGCGCGTTCGCGCGGCACCATCTGGTAGCCCCAGGCGGTGCCGGGCACGAAACCGACCATCGAAATCCAGTAAGGGCGCCCCGAGTGCGCCGCGATAAACTCCTGCTTGTCGCTGAAGCCATTGATCCGCATCAGGTACTCCAGGTTGGTGACGGAGGGGTCCTGATGGCGCTCGGCAAACTGCCTGGCGCACTCCTTAGTCCACGGATCATCGTAGAGCACCGGGATGTCCACGATGCGCGAGCTGATGCTCGTGATGTGCTCGGCCTGATGCTCGAACTCGCGCAACGCCTTGACCAGCTTGTGCGGATCGATTTCCTCGGGCCGGTAGTGCACCAGGTACGATGAGTTGCCCGGGCATACTTCGATCACTCCGTCCACGCGATCGCGATCGATCGCCTGGCAGATCGAGAGAATCTTGAAGTTGACCTCGAGGCTCATCTCGATATCGAAGTCGACGAAGATGTATTCGTCGCCGCCGAAGTCGTAGCGGGTCTCCATCGCGCAGCG